>Ga0209579_10000149_pt1 | contig 109768 bp, 157 predicted proteins | sample Coa_R1_2_FD_187152 | JGI IMG/M metagenome (GOLD analysis project Ga0209579, IMG submission 187152) | Surface soil microbial communities from Centralia Pennsylvania, which are recovering from an underground coalmine fire - Coalmine... | ecosystem: Environmental > Terrestrial > Soil >... | reverse complement strand
GCTAGTTTCCTCATTGCGAGTATAATCCGCGTCTTGTCACTCTCATCCCCCAGGTACAAGACCTGTGCCACTCCACTGCTATAATGCCAGTCTATACGAGCAGTAGCCACAGCCTTCACCCAGGTCTCAACTGCGTTAGAACGTCCATTGATAAAAGCAACAGGCTTGCCTTCACGAAAAATGTCTCCATCACATGGAGGTGGCATTTGACCATCAGTTGCCATGATCTTTTCTCTCTCTCTCTCTCTCTCTCTCTCTCTCTCTCTCTCTCACAGCTTAGTTGCGAGCATTCCAGGCTTCGCCATCATTGACATACATCTCAATCCCCGACTCCAGCGTCTCTACATCGGCCCAGGTCGCATCTGCACCCCAGGCAATACCCAGGCGATGCTGCATGGGAAAATAGAGGGCCTCTGCCTTTTCTGCCATGTCACCGATACGGATAGAATAGGCTGAGACGTGGTCATTATCATTCGCTTGTATGACTTCCTGTCGCAAATCAGTAGCAACAAGTTCTTCCACATCAATCTGGGTGTAGGTAAATGTTCTTCGCTCCGTCATGATCGTGCTCCTTCCGGTAGATATCGATCCGCTTGCCATAGGTGACAGAACGCTTATCTGAGTTGTGAAAGGTACGATAATACTTCCATCCTTCGCTCTCTAATGCACGTGCCTCTTCGCTCTCTTGCACCACTTCTCGTGTCTCCCAGGTCTGGTTCATGATCGTGCTCCTCAGCCCATACGCTCTATACTATAAGTGATCTTCGCGCCCTGGTATTTGCGCTTTAATGAAAAGGCATGATTAGCAGCCCAACGTGTCGGAGCATTCGCCCGCTCTATCTCTTGCGTATCAATCTTTGCTCCGACCGGCTTGCCTTCCTCGTCTGCTAGATAGAAATCGACAATCCAACTTACAATCCACTTTTTGATTACTTCTGGCATGATCGTACTCCTATCTCAGTTTGTAAGGCAACTGTAACGGTTGCCCATTAGCCAGATACCATGCTTCAAGATAGCCGCTATACCAGACTGGCGTCTTCAGTGCAGTCGTCGGTATCTGTGGAAAGGAGGGAAGGTCATCCAGCCGATGCACAATCAGGGAATGATACTCACCAGGGTAGTGACGAAGCTGACCCATGATCTCAACCTCAACAGTTGGCTCCCACTCATAGAGGACATGCGTCGTTTCACGTGGCATGATCGTGCTCCTTCAGTCTTCATAGCCGCAAAACGCAAAGCGTTCAGATGCACACCGATCACACAGACACCACTCAGGATGGACCTTCTCTTGAGAGAGAGGGAAGAAGAGGTGCTTGACATGCGACCCATCATAGATTGCCTCCGCCAACGTGCGTACCTCTTCCAGATTGTGACAGACCTGCATATCATCTTGCCGCCAGAAGCATGCATAACAGCCAGGCTCTTGATTGCGGGGGTCAGTCGCAGTTAACTCCTCATACCCGCAATTGAACAGGAATTGTGCCAACTCAAGGACGGTTGCCTCTGTAAACACATTGCTCTTTAACATGATCGTGCTCCTTCCAATGCTGGCTTCCACTCATTCAGGCGTCTCTCCATGCTTGATACATCTGCCTTTGCCATTTTGATTGTTTGTTCGTAGTTGTATTTCCGGTTACTATAGGCATTTTCATAGGTTCTAAAGCGGAGGTAGCCGCCGTCAATCTTAAAATCATCGGGGCGCGTATATTCTACCCTCTCCTCATTGCCCCATGCCGAACGCCGCTCATACACAATAAGCGTTTGCGGAGGCATTGCCAGGAAGTCTGCCAACATCTTTTCCTGAGAGGCAATGAAGCCTCTTACCATTTCCGTTACTTCATGGAGACGATCACACGAGACCTCATACGGGACATATCTCGCCCCTTCGCATGAAGCAGTTTGCCACCCCTCATATGGACGCCTGTAGCCATGATGGGCAATGAGTCCGGTGCTTGCTTTAATTGCACGCCCGCACACCTGGCAAGTGGCCGTTTCTACTCGCTCTTTTTGCTCTATCATGGTCTTTTCTCTCTCACTATTATGTTTCTAACTACTTGAAAGTCGCGTTCTGAGTAGTTAACTTTGATGCCTTCGCTGCTACCAGTTGTACCAGAAAGTCACTTGTCCAATCACAAAAATCATGAGTGCAATAATGGCAATGGTTAGCATTTTCGTTTCCTTTTCTTTCTTACTACTCTTATATTATACACTATGGTAGATAATATTGCAAGTGTTTTAGCCGCTTTTCGAGGCAGTTTTAGGAACTCGTGGAAAACTCGTTTTCTTTCTTGGCCTGCCAGCCTTCCTTCGCTCTCGCTGGAACCGTTCAAGTTCATCGGATGCAATGAGGTAGTCACGGCCTTTCTTTTCAGCGGCAATCAACCCATGCCCGATATAGCGGGTAACCGTCTTGGGTTGAAGACCTAGAATGACGGAGGCTTCAACTGTTGTAAGCATACTTCTCCTCCAAGACTAACCCATATCATAATCGACGCCATGCTCCCACAACTTGATCTCCGTACGGCATCCCGTACAAGCGAGGTGATACGGCTCTTTCTGGTATTGATGCCCCTTCCCGCAAGAATGCGGCTCATAGATATGGGTCATATAGGCGGTAAACAGAATGTCATCCCAAGTGCCAGTGCCCTTCGTAGGGCCACGCAATTCAAGTGGAATAGGCCCGGAGCCTGGGCGTTCAACGGGTACCCACCAATACTCTTGAAGCCATCCATAGTATTGTGGATCAGTGGCAAGCGGCTTTTCTTCTTGGCGTGCCCGATTACGTGCGATCCAGGCTTCTTCACTGATTGGATTACCATGCTCATCCTGGGTCGGGTAACGGTTGGGGTTCTGTGTCAACATACGCTCGACGTAGTTATGGTGGTCATAGGCGGCGAGTTCGATTGCCTTCTCTCGCATCTCCTCGCTAATATAGACGAGCTCCTGTCGTAATTGGTAGAGGTGCCTTTGTGCGGGCGTCATTTCTGCCATGATACCCTTTTCACTATTCTGGTGAGTCACGATCCCCACTTCACTGGAATAGAAGCAGGTACGTACTCCATCTCCATCCTCCCAGTCACAGATGGGGCACGGGCCACCATCTTTTTGCGCTTGTCTGGACAATGCATACTTTTCGTGATCGTTCATGGATCATTCCCTTCCTGTTCGTAGACTAGGCATCCCACTCTTCTTCCGCATTCAATCTGGCAATACGGTTTGGGTCTGCTTGCTTCTCTAGAGGTACCGGACGCGAACGACGCTGTGCCGTTTCAATCTGGATTTGTCGAGTGACTTCATCACGTGCTACCTCTTCGGGTGTGCGATTTGCTAGAGATGCTAAACGCTTTGCTTCTTGTGCCCTTTCTACTTGCTTCATCTCTTCTAGCCATTTTTGCTGTGCGGATGATAATGCCATTGTCTTGTCTCCTTTGTACTTCTCACTTGTTTCTTCATCTGAGTTAATTATACACTATGGTAGATGATAATACAAGTGGGAAAGGACATTTTCAGAGGCAATTTTAGGAAAGTGGGGAAAACTCACATATTTGTGATACGGCGTTCCAGGTTTGTTCTAACTTTGTGTAACCGCCCTTGCCAGTAGACTAGCCTGGGGAGCGGCCTCATACCAACAACTCCATAAATTTCTGCACGGCCTGCTCCTCACGAGAAAGCAGTAACTCGCGGATAGTCTCATCTGTTGTATCAATCAACCGTACATCTACCGCCGCCGCCCATTCCTTCGTTTCCTCCGCAAAGCCGTCTTCCACCCAAATCACCTGACCTGGGCCGTGGTGTTTCACAAGATAATAGACCGCCGCAATAAGTTTCCGGTCACTCTGCTCAGGGTGTGAAAAGCGCATATGGGCATAGCGGGTCTGCTGCCTTGAAAGCGGATAGGCCACCGGAAAGGCTTGAGTCATAGCCCGATTGGTCAGTACGTGCGCAGCGTCTCCCCAGGCAGTTAACCAGACGGGATGAAGACGTTTCTCCATGCCAATGGCATATAAGAGCCGCTTGTACATCGGGATAGGCCAGCAAACGATATGGTGTCCATCGCCGAGCGGGATACGCTCAAGACGCTCATCTTTATCTGCGGTATTTGGAATGGAGAACACTCCATCTACATCAAGAAATAGAATGGTTTTCATCCTCAATCTTGCTTCACATCCTTCTCTTCTCGTATCAAACCCATGAGTTGGGAGCGGTTGTGTTCTAACCATTCCAGGAGCCTGATTGCCTCACGCGGTGACAAGCCGACAAAATTCTTGTAGGGGCCGCGCTCCGTATTCTCAAGATGGACGAAGCGTTCACCGCTATAGGCTCCGGTGCGCCACTCGACGGTGATTTGCTGATCCCCATCCTCTTTGTACGGTTCACTCAACAAAGTCTGAGTCACTTCACCTGTAGCGAGATCAGGTACATATCTTAGAACAAGGGCCTCATCCATCATTGTTGCGGCGACATGCCCTGTGATATGGAGAGCCAGGTCATAAGCACGGCGGGCAATGAGCAGTTGTATCTCTTTAGCTACCTGTGATGCTAATGGGTGATAGTGTCTTGCCATACTGTCATCGACGACAATAATCTTATCTTCGATCTCACCCCACAGGGATGAAGCCCAGCCGACAAAGTGACTATCACGTTCATTCTCACTCATATCGTTCCTCGTACTGATGCGGCAATGAGACCCAGGAGACTTTCTGGCTTCGATACCAGGAAGAGTTGTGTTGGCGTTTGAAGAACGACCTTCGCACACTGATCTTCCACCACTTTGATAAGGGCAAGCACTTCCACATCGAATTGTTCCTCACTCGTCAACTGAATAACATCTTTTGCTCGCAGGTGATCTCTCAGTTGCCGCGCAAGGTCACGGGCCATTGCTTCATCCATCGTATTCACTCTCTCCTATCGTGGTCGGGGGAATCTGCTACGTTCTCTGGCGCATCGATTTCTCCCATCAGATACATCTGTTCCTCAAGTGCATCGAGTAAAGCAGGCTCTTCATCCTCGTAAAACATCAGATATTCCCACAAGTCGGGGTCAGTTGACCAGATTTCATCGAGCCACGCCTTCGTCTCTGCCGGTGTTGGGTAGTGCTCACTCATCCTCAACCCCCTTTTCGTGATAATAGGCTGGCTTTGGGAATCGTGATGAAAACGTGATCGCTTCTTCTTCCGTGTACTCGATCTCGTAAGCATCATCCCAGTATCGCAAGAGTGGCTCATCAGGAGGTAAGTATGCCACGATGATGGCAAAACTGTCATCCCCGGCAGTTCCGCTATGCCACCAGGGATAGGCAGGATTGAAGACAAGTGGTCGTACGTCATCCACAGACTTCGTATAAAATCGATAACGTCTCCACTTCATACCTGCCCTCTCTCTTCTTCTGGCACATCCCAATCACTTCCCCAACCAGGATACCAGTCTTCCTCGTCAGAGTCATCCCAATCAAAGCCATAGACGCTATCCCACCCGCAATGCGGGCATTGCCCAAAGTAGTCGAGTAGTTCGTTACACATTTCACAACAATCTTCGTCTTGTACCCAGATGACCTTGCTCATTTTTTAACTATCCAATCCATCTCCCAACGTATGCGGATTGTGTCGGCGGGTGCCCTCGTCAGTGACACTCCGCTTGGATTGAAAATCCAGCGGCTTCCCACTATTGCGGATGACACTCGCTGGATAGTCTTTCTTCACGTTTCTCATCGGTACAGTTTCTCCCGATGAGCTACACTGCTATGAGGCCGAAACCGCATACCAATGGGGCGTGCCATAGGCCCGACTACTGGGAGTGAACCCAGATACTTTTGCCGGTTGATATGGGTACAGGTTGCTAAGCGGTATAACCGTCGCAGTGCTTTAATCATTCTTCTCTCCCTGTTTCTCCGTTGGAAACTTCCTGGCATTTTCTAGTATATCAAACGCTCTGGGTAGGTTAGGTCTCATTGTGTTGATTTCATCGGTCATAGAGAACCCGTCAGGCAACCCCGTTGGAGCATGGATGTCTAACTGAACAAGATCAAGCCTGAGTTGTACTAGTAGCCACCGTTGCTCTTCGGTTATGGGAATAGCTTGCCACTCACCATCTCGTGCTAGAGTAATCCAGAGATAAGGGAACTTATTCATTGGGCGACTCCTTTGGAACCATTTCAGCCAAAAACCCTAGCATGATAATAGTTTCCTTCGCGCTGAGCGGTCTCATATATTCATAGTTTTGGGGACTCACAAAAATAGTATCCCCTACAGTGTGCCTGAATCCATTTGGAATATCTTCGGAAGGGATGACCTGAATTCCGACGAGTGAGTACAGACTTCTCCAAAGTGGGAACTGGTCATTCATTGGGCGACTCCGTTGTGACTTTGTCTTTACGGCAAGGGCATTAATCGCGCGACATTCAGCGTTAACGTTCCGCTCATTTTCAGGGAATCAAAGTCTCGCCTCACCGAGAGAGCGACTGCTTCCCCGATACGCCGATCTGCTTCTTTATCTGATTCGCTTAACTCGTCCCAGGGTACCAGCCAGGAGGGTTTTGGCTCAGGTTGCTCACTTGCCCATGCTACCCATGCCTCCCTCACAATTCGGCCTAGCATGTCTCTATCCATTAAAGTCTTTGATGCCTTTCTCTTCGAGATAGAGCCGCCTAATTTCTTCCGCTCCAACCGTTTGATCGAATGTCCCTTGTCTATCCCGCTCAAAAAGTACCTCATACCAGATACCTGCGGTTTTCACTTCGACATGAACACCCTTCTCACCGCTAAAGAGACGGATAGCAGATATACCCGTGTGTAACTCCCCGATACGTTCAGTCTTACTCATTGGGAAGCTCCCCACCTTTTACTAGAGAGTGATTCTCATACATGTTCCCAATAACTGAATACCTGTCAAGATCGAATACTTCCTCAGTGCCATCGTGAAAAACGCGAAAAGTAGGCTCTTCCCCTGTTGAAGCGAGTGGACGGACGCCAAATGCACCCTGCTCATAGGTCACTTGCCAGAGCGACCATTCAAGCACTTTCTCCATAAAGGTTTCCTGAAGAATATCCCCATTATAGACCTCGTGCTTATTTTTGTCTTTCAGGTCAGTGGACTGCATAAAGACAAAATCGCGTGTATCGTAATCCTTGGCAGGACTCCCAAAGAAGGTAAGATCACCATTGATGGCATCTTCCAAGGTAAAGTATTCATCTGGGTGAATCATGCCGTATTTCTTATGGTATGCTCGATATCTCTGCTCACTCATGGGATACTCTCACCTGGAAAGGTACTCTCTCCCCAGTCCGCTTGTAGCACCTCAAGGAGAGCTCGAGCCACCTCGCTAGGATGACAATGCTGAATAGCGGCATTACACTCTATATCTCGAATGAGTTGTTCTTCATCGACGCCTCTGGCCTTTGCCAGTGCAAGCAATTCTTTGGGATAGTAGGTATTCAGCATCCGAAACCCCGGACTAAGGAGAAAATCTGGGCTGAAAGCATACGTGTACAATCCATGCCGGTCATGTGTCATCGCCTTGATACGTCCATTTTCCCATCCTATGCAAACAAAGTGATCTGGGCCTATCACGAAGGTATCGCCTTCCGTGATCGGGAAAAGTTCAGTGATGTCACTCATGGCATCCCTCTCTTCGTTCAATCTCAAGCTGTCCAGTATTCACGATCTACCTCCGTCACCTTACGCACCTTTGTCGGGTTGCTCAATCTATAGTCTACCTCAATCGGGGCATCATACACATCCTCTCGATACCCCTTGTACCCCTTCTCGTACTCAGTGACACGGGCATCGAATATCACCTCATCCCCTACTTGCAAGTTGAGCCGTTGCATTTGAACCCCGATCACGAACCAAATGTGATCTGCAACAACCTTGCCCGTCTTATCCTTCACATCACTGAGCATGACCGTGGGAATGGGATAGCCTCTATAGGCTGGCTTCGTGCCAAAGCGTGCCACGGTGCCCCTAAAGGTGGAACGAATACCTTCTTGCTCTTTCAATACTTCTCTCATATGCTTATCCCAGAAACCATTCTACAAGCGGCCCTTCAAGCACAATACCATAGTACGCTATACGGGAAACAGTTGTCTCTATTACCCCATCTGATCCATCAATCAGCCAGCTATGTAACCGCCACAATCCATCATCGGAGAGTCCATAGCCATGTACCATACGCTCCTTGCCTTTCCGTTGCTTATACCGTTTCGCCACATTCTCATGGCAGTTGCTTGGCTGGCCCTTCACCTGTCTCAGAGTAGCGGCATCAAAGGACTGTCCTCGTACCCGAATGTAGTCCAGCAGTTCTGGCATGACAGGCATGTAGACCATCTCACGGCCACCGAGGGACAGGAGTTTCTGCTCTAATGCCAGGTAGTGCGGGTCTGCAAGAAGTTGCTCTTTTTGCTCTTCAAAGATCATTCCAACGATCATCTTACTCTCCTATTCCAAAAACATATTTGTAGTTCAAATTGGTAGAAATCGACCCGATGAATCATCAGGATGAGCATGACTATACTTATTTGTCACTGCTATAGAAGCATGCCCTAATGTATCTCGCACCAGTGTTACAGGAGCACCACGTACAATAGCATGGGAGGCATGGGCATGTCGAAACCAGTGAGGTGACATTTTCTCAGTCACACCAGCTCGCTTTGCTGCTCGCTTTACAATACGATTAACTTGGCTTCTATTAAGAAAGCCACCGTGAGAACGTGATGGGAATACAGGAGCATCCTCGATAGCACCCTGACGCATAGCCAGAAGTTCCTGGTATGTCTCTGCTGAGATAACAATATAACGCTCCTTGCCACCCTTGCCAATGACATAGATTTGTCCACCCTGGCTATTCTCCTGTATATCTTTCCAAGTCAATTGAACAAGCTCAGAGACTCGCACACCGGCATTATAGAGCAGTCGTAACATAGCATGATTGCGTTGACCCGTCTCTAAGGCCAGGAGACGCTGAATGGCTGCTTCTGGTACAATCCGCTCCGCAAGATGCTCCTGGGTCTTGGGTACACGCAATGCTACCCCAACATTGACAATGGTATACCCTGCTTCATGGCAAAAGGTCAGCAGGGACTTGACAGCATAGAGCTTACGGGCGATGGAGGTGGGAGCGTGATCTCTCTCTAAACTATGCATATAGTGCTGCAAATCAATGAGGGTGATCTGTTGGAGAGGCTTCTGTAGGTACGCTCGCATCATAGCTATATCAATCTGGTAGGTTTGTTGCGTGGAAGGGGGTCTGCCATCTAACCAGGAAGCAATGACCATATCATCGGTCGCATTTTCCGGTAAGGTCGTATTTTCGCGCTTTTTTGACCAGGGGATAAGTTTCATAGCCTTGTCATTCCTCTTCTCCAATGCAACAGAACGATACTTCTGTTGCATTCATTTTACCAGGAAATGCATCACATAACAAGAGTCTCCACGAGCAAAAATTGGCTATAATCACAATGAAACAAGCAAATGAAAAGAAGAGGTGAGAGAGGGAGCGTTTCTCCCTCTCAGTTTCTTTCCCCAGGTTTCTTTCAAGGAGTTTCTTCTATGTACGAGGTCTACTCTCTATAATGTGGGGTCTAACATCTATGAACTGCCCATATATCCTAGACCTCACCCCCTAAAGTTTAGAGGGTCTAAACTTTAGACCTCTGCCTCTTCCTTTGACTCTTCAGGTTCTTGACGGTATCGCATCTTCAAGTAGTAATATCTTTCAATGCGTGCCAAATCACGGCGATCTTCCCCACAGATTACATATCCATGTTTCATCGCAGACTTTAACCCGTGACGGACAGACATCTCACTCATTCCTGTACCGTCATCCATACGTGACCCATCTTTGCGCTTTCTTCCTTTCACGAACTCATTGATAGAAATGCGCTTCCACTTGCCATACTCTTGAAAGCCCCAGGTATGACGGGCAAGATAGAGCAGTATCTTGAGTTCTGCCATATTCATTACACTCGCACAGACATTAAACCAATCGTTCGGGAAACGAGTAAACCCGTTGTCATCTGGATAGGAAAAGCCAGGGAACGGTTCTTGTGGTATACTATCTTCCATGAGATGCTGACTCCATTTCTACGTTATGAGCGCGGGTATAAGAAGCGATACCGCGCTCGTTTCGTTTTCTGATGCATCTATATTATAATGGAGTCAATTAAAAATAGAAAGTGATTATAACTCATAATATGAGTAGTTGCCTCATATGGCTCGTGAAGGGGGATAACACGTTTTAGGGGGCTAAAGGCATGGGATATGAGTAGTTAGTGGGGGATTATGAAGAAAGGCAAAGTCTGGAGTCTTGAGATATTTCTGCAAACTACAAAGTCAATACAAAGCCGCCTGAGTAGTCTTCCCAGGCGGCTTTGTATTCTATTAGTTGTCCCTAAATGTTCCCTACCAGGAAACTATGGATCACATCAGGAACATTGGTATCAAAGCCAATACACTCAAGCGCATCAGCATCGTTCGGGTCATTGTTGGTGACATGGGTCGCAGTCATCTGGATATTGATTGCCCTCACCGTATGCCCTACTTTCTGGCGATACTGGGTAAGTATCTGGGTAGGATGGCCGCCCTTGCCGAACCATGACTCAGAGTCGCTTATCGTGAGAATAGCGTCTACGTCCAGGTTCTGTTGTATAGCATAGGCAAATGGAACCGCGCAATCCGTTCCACCGTTGCCAGCAGAGGTGATCGTCCTCACCACGTCATCCAGCCGTTGTGTGGGTGAAATGGTGAGTGCATGCGGCCTCTCGTCAAAAGCCATGACATGCCAGTTTTGCTCTGTTCGTGCGATCACCATAGCGAGTGCGCCCGCTGCCGTGTGGCACTGCATGCCAGGAATACCATTGAGCAGCGTATTATGCATACTGCCTGAGACATCCACTGCAATAAGGATGCGCTTCCCTGTCGGTATAACATTGGCAAAGGCCAGGTAGAAGGCATCATTCAAGGCATCAATGATTTCTCGCAGCGGCGTCCAGGTGGAATCCCCTCGTACGCTCTTCCCACTACTATAGGTCGTCAGAGCGGCAAGGAGCTTAATCGGGTGCAAGCGTGCTTTCTGAATGGCCTCTTGCGAACGCAGACGCCCTATTACCTTTGTGGTCATTGCTCCCATCGGAACAAGTACCCCATGTTTGGTCATCGTTGCCAGGTTACGGGTCATAGCCTCCATAGGCATCTCTTCAAGCAGGGCTTCCCATACCTTGATAGAGTGCAAAGCCGTCGTTGGGACGGCTTCACGCGGCATACGGTAGAGGTGAATGAGCTCTGCAATTTCCTCTGCATCTTCCTTGCGCTTGGCTCGCTCAAATGCCCAAACCAACCGCATCGCTGCTTCAGCAGGCACGCTATCAGGTAAAGCATCCCACCCTTTCGTCATCCAATGGTAGAGTGCCTGGTGTTCCTGGTCAATCGCTTTGGGATGTGAAAGTCGCAAGAGGTCACGCTGTGCATAGCCGTCCCGTTGCTGGTATTTGACTACCTGATATGCGAGTTGACTTGCATCTTTCGATTGAAACCAGTCAGCAACCGCTCGCTTATAGACCGGACCCCAACCGCGAAACTGCTTACAAAAATGCACAAAGTGCAGTAGATGGGTCCCTGTTCTGGCAACCTTCGGCAATGCAGCAAGTGCCAAACGACGTACAGCTACGTCATCGGCTGAAGTGCACCTAGCCAATGCAAACAAGGCTGGATCATTAGAGACGGCGCGACCAGCATCAGAAATCTCTACGATCTTCTCAACGACCTTCGTCCCTTCACCAGCTTTGAGGAGACGTTCTACCACATCTAAATTCTGCTTGGAAAGTTGTCGCTCTCCGACGTAATAGGTCCCTCCAATACTGCCCAGGCAAAGAAAGCGTGACAATCGTGTCCAGTCATCAACTGACCATGAAAAGCCCCCGGCATTATTCGGTGTCTGCATTGTTCCTGGAATAGCCTCAGTCTGTGGGGTTACAGTTGTACGAGGTCCCAAGTTAGAATAGGTATGCACTGACTTCCCTCCCTGAAAAGCAAGCGATGCGGGCAAGGATTGCCAAGGGATTGCACGATTTGAACGTGCTAGGCAAGAGGGTTACTCCTGCTTTCGATCCAAACGATAACCCTTAAGCTGCGGCTCGCATCGCTGCAATAAGACCGATGTCCTGGGCAAGTGAGTGTCCATGGGTACATCAGTGAAGCGATAACCCACAAACTTCGGCTCAGGACAATAAGTGCGATGAAGCGGGCAAGGGACTGATCTGGGTAGACGCATTGATAGTGCGTTGCCTTGCCATTAGGCTATCCCTCCATGTTGGCAATAGCAGACGGAGGGAGAAAGAATCGAACTTCCATGATAACCCATCTCATTCGGCTCGCTTCAATAAGTGCGTGAGATGGGCAAGGGACGATCTGCATTGTTACGGTGCGTCTACCATTCCGCCATACCCCGCGATTGCGGAGTAGTGAGGCTCGAACTCACATGTCTTTCGACGCCGGCTCCAAAAGCGATAACGCAAATCTTCGGCTCATCTCACGTGTTATTGTACTCTTCTTGTCAACGATGCCTCTCTTCTCTCTCTTTATTGTTGGGTTTTATAGAGTAGATATATGCCGGGATATCAGCCATCAGACAATGGCCGCGATTGCTCATCGATATCAAATAAGGACTCCTCAGAGATGGAAGAAGCACCGCGCTCACGTATGATATCAGCCGTTATGGCACGTAATGCTTTGTCACAACAGGTGGTGCAAATCGGTTCTGTCCCCAAACGGAGGACACGTTGCCTCGTTTCTCTGAGTGACTGTGCTCTCTTACAGAAGGCACATATATACTCCCATTGTCCCTGCTCCTGCTCTTGCATATGATCTCTTGCTTTCTAAGTAATCAGAAGATACATTGATTATAGTTCAGACGGCTCCCCAACAGGCTCCGCAAGCAGTCGGCAAACCCGCCACGCAATGGCAGACAACATCTCGCGATGAGCAAAGGTATCAAGTCCGTAGTCCTGTGCCACTTCAGAGATAACAAGGTTCGCACTGAGCCATGTCTCCTTATAGTGATCTGCTCCCTGTTTATGAAGTGCGTCGAAAGAAACATGTGGAACGATACCAATCTTGCGTAGCTTCTCGTTATAGAATGGCGCGAAAGGATCAGTCACCTTTTGTTCCACTTCTCGCTTCACCTTCGCCCGTGTCCCAAAACTCTCAAGAGCAATCTGTTTACCCGTCTGGATATTCGTAAGCCAGGCAGACCAGGCATCCTCATCTCGGAGCACCTGTCGCATTTCAATCTGTGTTCCTGGATAGGGAGTATCATACTGCCAATATGCTCCTGATGCATCGTGCTGTAGTTTCCAATGGCTCATACTCCTGCTCCTTTCGTGACTAGCTTGCACTGGTGAGCAGCCTTATGTTCCTGATCTGCTGCCATCACTCGCTCTTTGTAGAGGTTCCAAGTAGCTTTCTTGACAAGTACGGTATACCAGTATTCAGCATAATAATCACACCGATAGTGTCCCTCACTCGTGCAGCAGGGAGGCGTCACGCTATCATTTGCCAGGATAACAACAAAACGTCCTGGGTCTTCTTGCTCGATGAAGTCAAACGTTGCCTCAGCGGCTCCTGCACCTTCAAGATCGCTATCTTCATACATACGATGCATCAGAAATTGATGCTCCTCTGGGATTGCGCTCAGTGATGTCCATGACGTTCTTATCATATTTGCCATAGTTGTGCTTCCTTCCTTTTGTAAACTACCCACAAGAACCATATCAGGAGAATGACCAGGTAAAGGGCCTGGTCATTCTCGCTACTAATAGTCGATATCACGATGGGACCACTTCGTATGTGGTCTGTGATCTGGGATTCTTTGTGCTACCCACTTTCCACTTTCCTGCTGCACTGCTCGTAAGGAGGGCATCCCTACAATCTGGGCAAACTGTGTCCCTGGGATGCCGGTGGGTTGCAAATTGTAGAGTTCGACCTCTTTCGGTGCTCCGGTTCCATAGCCAAAATCAACAACGGCTTTCATTGTTCCCTGTGTCATTGTCGTGTTCCTTCCTTCTTTGGAGAGTGAAAGAGACTGTCCTCGCTCTGCTCCCCAGGCTGTGTTACTCATGATAACGTCGAATATGTCTACTCAAGCCTGTAGAGCGGTTAGACGTACCTAACCATTCGCCTGCTTCTTTCCATAATAGCGTATCCAGAGAGAGATATCACCGTGTAACTCAATTGCCTCCCTAATCAGTTCTGTGCGGCTTTTCTTCCCTCTCGACCCATCAATAGCCTCTACAAGTTTGACTGGAATACGCAAGTGTATATCCTGCATCGGTTCCTTGCCCTCAATTGGAGGGCGTCCTACAGATCGCTTTGCTTGCTGTTCTGGCATTTATTCCTCGCTTTCTGGCTCCAAAGAAACGAGAACCAGGACATCAAATGCATCATCAGACTTATGCGGAACTACTGCGACCGAGCGCACGTCATAAATAACCATATTTGGCTCAGTCCAATGGGCGATACCCCGCCCGATGAGTCCATTGATGTCCGTTCTGAGTTCATCAATGGACGGGATATTGCGGATAATGAGAGAAGTCGTTTGCTGCATTTATTCCTCCTCCTGTTCGCAGATTGCGCAGCCGCCAAACTCACTACGAACGGTCCAGCCATGCCCCTTTGTGCAACGGGTATGCGTTTTGATGTAGGCAGCAGCCTTGCACCCTGCATAGTGTCCGCCGATAATACCCTGACTATAGTTTGTGCGATTGCTCTTTGCTGCGATCTGCTCTTCACGCCTATCAAGTGCTTCCATCTGTCGCTTTGTCATCTCTTTGATCTCCTTCATATTTGTTTTGTTCTTATACTTAATTATAATGTATATCCATAATAATGTCAAGTGATTTTAGCCATTTTGACACCAGTTTTCAGCAACTCATGAAAACTCATTTACGTTCTAGCTCAGGTATTCTAAGTAATCAGAAGCACCGATATCATAAGATAGATAAAGCCACCTGGGGAGAGGGGCGAAGCCTATCTCTCTCACTCTCACAGCTCGAGCTTTATTCTAACCAGAGTACGGGCTGCACCTCAGCAATACGTTTCTGGATCAGTTTCACATAGGTCGGGTTCAATTCAATCCCTACCCAATCTCTCTCAAACTGTGAGGCACCAAGTAAGGTTGTTCCTGCTCCTGCAAATGGGTCAAGAACCACACATTTTCCCGTCCCTGTATTCATCTTGCAGGAGCAGGTCGGTTGAAAGTTAGCCGTGGCTATTCGTGTTGGTGCCCATCCTGTACTATCTACCTTCGTTGGCGTATTGTTCGGGACGTGAGCTGCTTCACGGTGATTCATATGTCCAGTAGGTTCTATCACCCGTTTCCACGGAGCACCACACTGTTCACACGCTCGAGGTGAACTTCCTGCAAGTATCATCGGCTCCACTAGCTTAGGAGGAAATGTAGCAAAGTGAGCCTCCTTGTATGGATGCGGATTCACCGTCCAAACAGACCGCTTATTTCTCCCTGTCGCTTCACTATTGGAATCGGTTAAACCGTGATGTTTGAGGAATGGATCGTTTGTGCCATTACGGAAGTGAGAGCGGTCCCGGGTACCCCAATTGCGTGCAGGTTCCTTGATTGTCTCAGTGTCATAATAGTATCTCTCACTCTTTGCCAGGAGGAAAATGTATTCATGGGATTTTGTACATCGATCCAGAACACTCTCAGGCATACACGCGGGCTTATTCCAGATCAAGTCTTGACGTAAGTACCAACCATCAGCCCGTAAAGCGAAAGCAAGCATCCACGGAATCCCGATTAAATCCTTATCTTTTAGACCCATACTCGAGCTCTTTGCCGATGGAGGTAAGAAAGTCGTATCACTATAGGCTCGACGATCCCACCGCTCTCCCTCTTCTGTTCGCTTTCGTTGTATCCCTTTAATACCGCCGGGGGCATAGTTCCCCCACGATCCCGCGTAACTATCTGCGATGACTACCCAGAGCGTTCCGTCTTTACGCAACACGCGATGGACCTCCCTGAAAATCTGAACGAGGTGAGAGATATAGAGATCAGGGGTAGGTTCTAATCCTAAGCTACCATGCCATGCACCGCACCGAAGACAGAAAGCAGATCGCTTCTCAAAGCGTGTTTGCCCCTGTGTTTCCAATCCTCCCTTGAGACCAGAACCATTCATCCCGTTATCACCGTGATCGTCCTTCTGGAGAATGGTCTCCCATTCATGAGTACAGGATGGATCGGCATCCCAGAGAAGTGGCTCCGTTTGATAATCACGAAGCGCGTAATAGGGAGGCGAGGTAATACAACACTGAATGCTTGCATCTGACAAGGTTTTCAAAAGAGAGAGAGCGTCTCCCTGAAGTAGTACGTTACGTTCCATTTTTTCTCTCTCCCTTTTTTCTGAACTACTAGTTTCCGCGCATATGGGTAAACTGACTCTACAGACTCTCTTGAGCACCCTCACGCAGGCGATCAACAGTCTGTGCCAGTGAACTGCACCACTCAAGTGAGTATGCTGTATAGGGTGTGTGCTTCAAGAGTTCCTGCCAATTCTCTTCCTGGTCGTCAATGAACTTAACAATACTTGCACCATACCAGTTTGCCAACGTCTGCACCATACCAGCTTTCCATACCCTCGTCTTCATGTACTGGAAGGCAGGTGGCTTTGTCACCAATGCGGGCAATCCATTCGACTGATAAAACAGAATGTTGTGTGCAAACAGCCATGCTATCGTTGCCTCTCGCATTCGTTCTGGCCTACTCGTCAAAAACAGGAGAGCATAATCATACTGATAGCGTAGCGTTTCTAGCGCCTCTTTCACGCCGTCAATCAATGTATCCAACTCCACAAGTACCGGATCAAATAGCACGTCATACTCAAAGCCCCCTCTGTACGAGAGAGGTTCCGGTGTCTTTCCTTCTACTTCCATGCGTTCGAGATAGGCTTGCCGTGCCTTTTCCAGACGAGCATCACGGTTCGCCACAATCCCATCCATATCGATTATTGCTAGCTTCTTCATCGTGCTTCCTTCCTTAGTTTACTGCTCAATCAGCATAGAACTACACAGGCTCGACGGGCTCAATCTCATCTGACCTTCGCCACCCATGTTCCTTGAGCCAGTACATATGCGGGTCGCGCTTGCTCCTTTTGGTGATGGTACAGATATCTCCCTGCCAGGTCTCAGATCGGGTAATGCGTACCTGTTGACCGATGGTAAATTCCTGCTCGACAGGCGACTTTGCAGGAAGTTGCAAGAACTTGACCTGCCCTTCAATATCCTTGAAAATAGAGCGGGCAGCACGTATCTCCTTCAGACAACGCTTCCGTTGCTCCTCAAATGCTTCCTGTGTCGGTGTGGGTTCAAGGTTCCGTAGCAGGTCAAGTGTTTCAATCTGTTCCCACATGGCGGCGAGTCGCCGGGTCAATAACAATTCTACCCTACTCATACTTCTCCATTTCCTTCATGAGGGAACTCGTGTATCTGCTCTAAGGTGTACCCCGATGCTTCGGCTACTTCCCGTACCAACTTGAGCAAGGCAGGATGCTCCTCCTCAGTAAAATCGTGCCCATCACGTGCCACCCGATAGGCACGTAGAAGCATCATACTATCCCATGCAGGAAGCAATCCACCTTCACGAGCAAGAGCAATCACGCGATCACGGAGTTCGCTGATATTCCCGCAGCACTCAGGTAAACCCCCTCTCTCTTTGTTTATCAGGCTCACCCACTCAGAGTCGGTAAGCGTACTTTGGACGGAGTGTAATGGCTTATCCATGTTCTTCCGTTCCTTCCTGTTCGAGGGCGGCCTCTATTTCTGCTCTCGTCGCACTCGTGTACAGTTTGAGCGTCGCCGCATTCTTGATAACGCGGTCGATGCCCTTGTCCATAGAACCGTCACCTAGGGTAGAGAGCGCATCGGTGAATTGTACATACCGATCAGTATCCCTGAGAAAGGCTTGCGGAATAGGGTAGCCCGCTGCATGATATGGCTCGACGTGCGATGGGCATGTTCCCAAGTCGTCATCGAGAACCAACCCATAGCAATTGATAGGGACATCACGCACGTAGACCGGGCGCAAGAGATCGCGCATCGCTGCTTCAAATGCCTGGTTACACTCCTTGTAGCGAGGATGTTCATACCAGTCATTTCGCTTTCCCTCCATCAGAAGCGGGTAGTAACTCTCCTCTTCGATAGCCTTATCCACACAATAGCCAAACATAAGGACGGTATGGTCAAAGGAAGATGGTTGCGGAGAATCACCGCCCATGTAGGGACGGACTTCTAGAAACACATCTTTCATAGGCGTCGTAATGAGATAGTGAGTAAGTTCCTTGTACTCATCCCATCTCCAACTCGGATACCCGAAGCGCCGGAAGAGGTAAGCGACCAGTTGTCCGCCGCGCAGGTTGGGCAGAACACGGACTGCAATCTCCCCAGGGTCAAAGAGACTACCTCCACCAGCTGCGACATACTCCACCTCTTTTGAGAGAGAGGCCACCTCTGCAATAAACTGCTTCTTTGTCATACTCTCCCTTCTTTCTGTTCCTTGAGCATCTTTGATACCATGCCGAAGAACATCCCTGTTCGTAGTACCTGCTCTGGGGTCAACTGTTCCCCGTTGAGGAGAACATAGACATTCCTCCACGCATCATAGAACAAGGTACGTGGGGGAATAGCATCAAGAGGCATCGTCTCGATTTCCCGTAGTTCCCACACCAGTTCCTGGAGACGTTGTAATTCAGCAGATGTCCCCGTAAAGGTAAAGGTTCGCTCCTTCGGCTCCTCATGGTCATTCACCGTATTTTCCTTCCTTGTTTTGACTTCTAGCAATTGGGCTTAGATCAAGATACCTGCTCTGCCTCACTATCAGTGATCTGCTCCAGACGTTCAATTCCCTCGGCCTCTTCGAGCAGAGAGTTCAACCAGGCGGCCATTCCCTCATAGAGTGCGCGGCCCCCATCAGTCAGTTCCAGCCAGCGTTTCGTGGGTGTGGCAGGAACGCGATGAGACACCCCAAAGACGAAGGCACGATAGACAAGTTCCCCGGTCAGTTGTGGCATGGTACATCTCTCTCTCAACTTGCTTTTCTGGACTGCCGATAGTCAATGCTCAGGCGTTGTATGAGTTCACGCGCACTCTGATACGTCATGGTTTCCTGGTTCTCAGGCTCAGGTTTGCCCAAACTGTGACAAAGTTTACGAATACTCGTCAATTGCTGCTCAGTCGCCCTGGCATCCGGGGATTTCTGTTCGGTAGGTGGGGTCACGCTCACACTCACCAGGGGCTTGCGACCGTTCCCATCAGGGGTAGGTCCACCCGCGCTGCGATCCTCGGTTGAGGAGGTCGAGTGAATGGAGGCACGGACCCCATCAGATAACGAGGGAGTCCGATCAACCGGGGAGTCCACAATACGATGTTCCTCATTGAGCTCTGGGGCGAATTGTGTGCCGTATCCAAGTGCTGCTAAAGCTCTGCCTATCGCGCCCGATTCGCACTTTTCGAGATAATCTGGAAAACTTGCCGCCTTCTCTGATTTTGTGCCGGTTGCCATGCCACCCTTGCCATCTTTGACGACTGCCCGGAAGATCACAAAGCCATTGGCACGTTTCACTACTTTCTCACTGCGGCGAGTGTCATTATTCCAGGCAAAGACTTCCTCCTCAGTCTCACGGTCAAGGTCAAGTTGCACGATTTCAGTCTCTATCGTGCCCTGCGGATGCTGCTCTCGGAACCAGACTAGGCGGTATTGGACAGGAAGATATTCAGCACTTCCACCCCGATTCTTAATCTCGATGAGGTGCTCTCGTGGATTGAATGCACGTGGGCGTGCTCTCTCTTCTGTCTCCTGTTGCGCACTCATGACTTACTCCTCTTCTTTCACAACGAATACAGCCACTAAATCGGCAGAATCATATTCAAACCATTGTGCGGCCTTGTCAAGTGCATCACTGATACTCTCAGCCTGTATGGTACCAAGGGGAATACGCGGATCATCGGTATCCGCTGGCTCGTAATAGATGTCATAGGTATGCATCTGTTTTCTCCCTTCTCTGAGGAATGCTAGGAGTGTTAAGCACTCACTTGGCATGATTGTACTCCATATCGTCATCACAGCCTCGCTGTCTTCATAGGCTGCTCCTGATAAGAAGTAATCTTCTACCAGGAGCAACTCATCCTCCTCGTCAAACATGGCACTACTGACTATGTTTGAACTTCCGCAACTCCTCAGCAAACTGCCAGACGAGTTTATTGAGACGAACTGTCTGATCAATTCCGTGGATAGTGCGAGTACTATGGCGATGACCTTGACCATCGAGACGTTTCACCCCACCCCGGATCGCGGCTTCTTGGACCACATTGGTCACGGTGTAAAGATCATCTCCCACGTCGGCTGATCGACGGCGACGCAGGAAGTCGGATGGCTCATAGATGACTTCTTTCTTTTGCTCACCATCCTCGGAGTCGTCCAGGTCAAAACGGGCTTTCAGGGTATACTGAGCAAGAAGCAACTGTTCAGGTCGGTCGAGTTCAATCTGCTTCATTTCCTCAACGTGACCCATCACCTTTTCACCCTCTTCTACCAGTTTATACGTTCCCTCAATGACCTCATCCACCACATTGCCCGTATGGCGCACGCTCATGGTATCACTGAAGTCCCCGGCGATCAGGCCGTTGGAACAGACCATGCGAAAGATACCATGATAGAGCTTATAGGCCGATGAACCATCGTGAGCATTGACGAGGACGACTTCAAGCACATCAGGCTTGGTCATGCCCAGGTCATCGCGGTGTCGCAACCGCAGGAGGTGTTTCGTAAACTCAGATTTTCCTTCAATGCGAGACTGAGATTGCATCGCAGCGGTCGGGACAAATCCTTCTTGGGCCAATCCCGCCAACACCATGCTGGTTGGGATGTAGGCATAGCGTGTTGATCGGCTCTCATGCGCAGCCCCTGCAAACACCGAGGGAGCGATACGCCGAATCTGTTCCTCCTCTAACCCGCGTGGATCACTGATACTGTATTGATACATTGCTTCTCTCCCTCTCTTAACAGTAAATGCTATTTAACTGTACATGGTACGCCCGGCGCTGCTCTTCCGAGAGGCTCTGGTACCAGGCCAACTGTACGGCGTACTCGCGCTCTAATCGTTCGGCCTCCTGCCGCTCACGGAGGAACCGACCCACATACCCACTGGTCGCTGTCTGCTCTGTGCGGATGGCTTGTGTCATCGTTGTCTTCATTGTGTTACAATCCTTTCAGGTGGAGAGGTACTTACACGTGAAGGTTTCGGTGCCTCTCGCTTTGGATGTCTGAGCGGGTCGTTGTGACTCGCTCTTTCTTTTCTCATCTTCTAAGTTCAATTATAGCTTATATAAGGCTCAAAGTCAAGTGTTTTCCCATGAGTTTGTAGGAAATTTCACCCCTTGCGGAAAATTCATAGTTTGTGCTATAAAGGAGCAATACTCGTTTTTGAAAGAGGGAGATCACCATGCATTATTATGACGAGAAGCAAATACGGGGTATTCTCGCTGATCTGCATATCGAGCCGGTAGGCGGAGAGATTACCGTACATGACGTTGCGGCTATCTATACCTGGCGAGCAGAGCATGAGTACCAGGTACCTGATGTAAAGTACACCAATAAGAGCGTGCAGCACCATGTCAACGAGAAATTGCTACACGCTCGACACCCAGTCAACCCGAAGAATGGGAAACCTCACCTGCGTACCTCACTCTTCCCCTACCGTGAACCGTTTACCATACGCCTTATTCCTAAACGGGCCAAATCACTCCAGAAAGTCTACCGAGAGCGAAAGCAACAGGCAGTTTCTGGACCTGCCTAAAACTCGTACGTTTTGCCCCCTTTTCCTCTTGACTTTGCTCTTTAAATGAACTATACTAGATAGTAGTAAGAGCGTTCGTTATGAGGAAGGAAACAAGCATGAGATACCAAACTATTTATCAGCCAAGTTCGGGGTTGTTTGAAGTTGTCCGCTTTACCTCGACCCTTCGAGGGATCGTCAGTCGCACGTTGTACCGAGTCAGCACCTATGCCGAGGCACTAGTGCTCGTCCCCGCCTTGAGAGAAGGGAGCCAGGTGGCATGAACCTCACGAGAAACATCAACCCGACCCATAGTGATATCAGCGAGTGGGTCAGGCTCCCAGATGGGAAGATCGCCCACCGTTTCGATATCATCGGGACACCCATCGTGGCCTACGAGGTCTATGAGCCCTATCAAGGACACTCGACCATGACGACCTATGAGGGACAGTGGCTCGGCAGCTTCACAACCCGCCCGTTGCCTCCTGAGATTGAAGCCCTCCCTGGTTACAAACATGGCTGCTGGCCCGTCGAGCGGATTACGGCAGTCAAGGCGTACCATGCAGCGCTAGAGCAGGAATCTGAAGCCATTATCAGGGTGACGTTCCCGCAAGACTTTACAGAAAAGAAGGAGCAAGCATGACAATTGAAGAGCGTATTGAGGCAAAGTTGCGAGAACTGTTTCTAGCCTATGATAACACGGAAGGCTATCTCGCCAATTATCCCTATGATGCGGAAGGAGACAATCGCGCCCAGATCAAGGCACAAATTGATGTACTGGTAGAGGTGCTTGATCTCCGACAAACGGTGTTTACGGGTTTCATCTGTTCTGTCATCGCGGAATCCTGCCAACAGGGATCACAAACAGCAGTATATCTCCCGATCCAGGAATGGTACACGGACCGCGCTGGCACGTTCGCTGATCTCGTGCGGACCCTGACAGGCCCAGTCTTTGAGGCCGTCTACGGTGGAACGCACATCTGCACAGAGGCATGGTGTCCCTGCCGCATCCTGAGTCAGCCGATGGCCGATGAAACTGATGAGGATGTGGCGCAATTACGCAGAGGCGAGCGTGGTGTAACCATCGAGCAGGCACGCGCATCTCTGTACGGGTGGTGTCATTGAGAGAGAGAAAGATCATGCCATCGAAGTATTCGCGCCGATCCCTCTCACCTTCACCCGTCCATCCGCCTCGCCAGCAGGCACGCACCGCCGAGCTCACAGGCTGGCTCAACGAGATCACGAGGCTGGTTGCTTACCTGGGCACGCAGGGGATCACCGTCACCCTCACCTCACTCAATGCAGACATCGGACTCTATGCCGTAGAGGTGAGCGAGCCGTATACCAAGTATAGCAACAACCGCGTCGGCCTCTCGCACATAGTCGATCAGTTACGGAGCATCACGCTCGAATGCTTGCAGGGGGAACAGGCGTCATGAGATGTGTGGGTGCAGGAGGCTTTGCCGTACTTACGGTTCTGGTGAACCTCCTGCGGCGGTTGTGCTGGACTTCTAGTGTAGCAGAAATACCCCAAAAATGATACAGGCTAGAAACGTCGATCTTACGTTTCTAGCCTTCTCTCCGGTAGCTCTAGGAGTGTGGTAATGGTACTTCCACCCCTAGCCCGGCATCCAGGCATTCAGTACGCACCATCTCCGTTGTGTATACATTTTCGCGTACCTACGCACCTGGACGGTCTCCCCCTGGAGGGGACAAGGGGAAGCATACCATCTCGCTCTTCCCTATGCAAGGCTATGATACATATCTTCTGTACATAATTTCACACACTTTCATAGATATTTTATCTCGTCTCTCTCACTGGATATCTTCTTCCTGTTCCAAAGCATCGATAGAGGTCTCAGCATCAGTGAAATCCTTCTCGGTTGAGTACCTCAAACTACTACAAATAAGCCGTTCCAATCTCTCTCCAGGTTCAAGGACTCTGATCCATGCCCAGACGTTTTCAACCGCCGGTCTTTTTGTTTCACCGCTGACTGCCTTTACTAGCAAGGAAGGGTCTTTTCCAGTCTCTAGGCTGATCTGTTCCCAGGTATAGCGACTGACTCCTAGTTTCCTGGCCTTGAGTTTACTGGCAACTCGCATATAGCGCCCAAACAAAATTAATTCCCTTTCTTGTTTGCGACCGACATCAGCCATTAGTACTCCTTTCCTATTCTACCACAATAGATGCTAAAATAGCATCTATATGTTACACTTCTTTTGTTCTCTTTTCAGTGTAACATACCCTTTTGTGACATAAGTAACCTTTGTACCTTTTTGCTGATGCCTGGCCCGTCATGCCATCTCTGCTCTATTGCTTTCGTAATTGAAGTGAGTCCATGTTGTACAAGACGAACTCTACTGTAAATACGCACGTGATATGAGAGAAGTAGCAATATGAACTCCACCGTATAAATTATGAAAGAATTGTCAGAAAAAAGGCTTGTAATTTTACGATGTATTCTCTATAATTTGGGTAACTCCACTGTTGCTCTTCTGGTATGGTTGAGTTCGTATTTACACGAGAACGCGACGGGTATGCCATCAGAGCAGGAGGTGTGAGCGAGAAAGCGATGAGGGGAGGGGGAGGGGTAATGTGGAACGTTTTCCATGGAACACCGTTTGAACGTCGGTCGCGCCGCGTTTCATCTTCTCTTCACAGGACAAAGCGCCTGCTCCTGACGCTCTGTGGACTTCTCATACTCTTCATGTTTGGCTTCCTCCTGGGTCTGGGTATTGTCTTCCTGCTCCTGTTCGATTGGCTCGTTCCCCTTGTCAAAAGCACATGCAAGCGCATACCTATCTCCTCTGCTGCTTCATCACAGCAAGCAAGCGAGCGGCAAGCGGTGAGTGAAGAGCTGCAAGAAGCGGAGGACTTTCTCGCGTGGTATGACGAGTATCGCCTGCTGTTTTCCCATGATCTTGGCCTCTCTGTGCCCCCTTCGCTCTCGGCTGCTCACAAGATTTATCAGGCTGCCTATACTGGAACAATGGATAGGGGAGAGGAGGAGACGGTCCGATGAAATGGCACGACGATGTTGGCTATCTGTACGTGTATGCGTCAAGTTGGATCATCCTGATCCTCCTGTGGATCACCTGGATCATCATGCGAGTACGGGCACGACAACGGAGACGGGCGAGGGAAAGAAGGGAGTACGCATCATAGTTCAACCAATGAAGCTCATTCTTCCAAACGCACCTCTCACACGATTTCGTTTGAAGGAGGCAACCTTCGAGCTCCCATTGCCGCCTTCCGAGAATGAGATGTACACTCCTATCTCCTTCAGGAAAAAGGATGGCTCACTGGGGACCCGCTTCATTAGCAGCCGAAAGCTCCGCGATTGGCAACACGATGCTGGCTACATTCTCCTCAGTCAAGGGATATACCATCCTGATTGGGCGCGGGCCTCCGTGCTTGGATGTGATGCCTGGGTGTATGTGCCTTCAAGAAGAAGCGATGTGCTCAATCGGCTGAAGGCGACCCTTGACTTGATCGCAACGGTTCTTGGATTCAATGATAATAAATTTGAAACTGCGCATGTTGACCGTCGTATCGACAAGGCCAATCCGCGCATTGAAATCACTCTCTACATCCTAGAGCTACGTCCTCTCCCCCCAGATGTAGCTCGCCCACACTCACGAAGAAAGGGGAAACCCGCGCTTGCGGGCAACAGGTAATGCAACGATATGCACTTGATCCGGCCATGTTGCCGGAAGAGACCCGTGCGCTCTACTGGAAGAGTGCATCAGGCCGCGCACATTGGCGTGCCATACAAGAGACACTTGGACTCCCGGACTACGTCAAGAACCCGGGCGACTACTACCGAGCGATCCACCGGGAGATGTTCCTCTATCCACGCAGACAGGAGCTTGCGCCGAGTGACCCGCTGCGCATGGCCGAGCGTCTCTGGTTTCGCCCCGGTGGGCCAACGACCGACAATCCTATCACCGATTGGCAGGAACACCAGCAGCGCGGCGACCTGGCAGAGACCGAGACCGTGGTGGTACCTATCCCAACACCAGCATCTCTCTCTCTTCTCTGTGATACTGGGGAGGTCGAGGTCGTGGAATTAGACGCCTGGGAGGTCTATGAGGAGGAGATTGACCCGGAACAAACGGAAAAGCGGCGGGTGGTGTTTGCTACAGAAATCGGAGGACCCGTAGAGGAGCACATGGACCACTAACTTCTGTCAGTCAGCATTGCCAAAAGGGGGAAGAGCAATGGCAGCAGAATCACGAGACATCGAACAACCACGAACAGGCTATTTCAAGGACGGCGGGAGCACGGTCGCCTTCCCACAGGAGCGGTTACGCTGGTGGCAACTCCCTTACGGGCTTCTCAGTTCAACCGGACTCCCAACGGAGACCGTCCCTGAAGGCCGTGCCCGGCCCGTTGTAAAATGTTTTGTGCAGCATTGACATCACGGTCAGCAATATAGCCACAGGAGGTACAGATATGCGTACGAACACTGAGGGACTTGTGAACAAGTTCCCCACAATTACTGCATGCCTGTGTGGTATAGCGGGGGTTCACTCGAATGACTTGATGTCCGGCACTTACAGCCTTGGCCTCAAGAATACGAAGGAATTGTCCCCAGCCAGCATCCATAATGCTCTTGGCAAGAGTATGGTTTTGCACCATAGTGAAAATCTGAAGGTCTTCCACGGCAATATGCCCGTAGGACTCTGCATACTGTTTGGCAACCTTGAAATGATGGTCACGGCGTTGTCGTTTAATCTTCAGATGGGTTTGTGCCGTACTCTTTGCAGCTTTGCGGCGGCGGTGAGAACCCTTCTTACGTCGGCACATCGTGCGTTGTTTGCGTCGAAGCGTGCATTGACTTTTGCGATAATAGCGCGGATTTGCTATGGTATGACCTTCACTATCAGTCAAGAAAGACTTCAAGCCCACGTCGATACCAATAGCAGGATGCTCGCACGTGCTTGGAAGACGGTCTGTTTGTGGCTCTGTTTCACAGACGATCAGGGCATACCAGTGCCCATCTGCACGAAGTACGAGATGGACAGTTTTGGGGGTCCCCTCGATCTTACGGTGCAACTTAATTTTCAGAGAGGTTCCCAATTTCTTAGGAACCCACAAGCGTTTCTTCTCTTCATCCAGCCAAACATTACGATGTCTTTGTTTATCACCGTATTGTCGCAATTGAATGGAATGCCACCGATTCGGCTTCTTGAATCGCGGAAAGCCTACATCAGGAATACCCAACTCACGGGCTTTAAGAAAGCGTTTAAGGGACTTGGAGAGTCGGTCAGAAAGCATTTGTACCGTACTAGCAGGGACATGCTCCCCACTGCATCCTTGAAACAGTTTATCCAAATCATATTTACTTGGAAATGTACCATCCTGTTCATACTGTGCCTTGATTGTCTTCAACATCTCGTTATAGAGCATGCGAGACTCCATCAAACACTGCATGAGCAAGTGGTACTGCTTTTTATTCGGATAGAGACGGTATTCATACGTTCTCATAGAACTATTGTACCATATAGTGGAGTTCATGTCAAGAGTAAAGCGGCCTGACAAGCCAAAGGGACTGCTAGTGTATCACAAGGGGGAAGGATACGATGATTACGAAAATTGAGCAACCGAGGAGTGGATACTTCAAGGAATCAGGGATTACCGTTGCATTTCCACAGGAACAATTACGCTGGTATTTTTTGGGGGAAGACGGGACACCTCGGCGCGTGCGTGATTGCACGCGTACGGATTGGCTCAATTGGATGAAACCACTCTTGGAAAAGGCACTGTTCTTCTCCAAGTTGACCATGAACGGCAGGGTAGACATCTTCCGGGCACTGTGGGATATCCAGATGTATGATTCCCCACTGCCACGAGACTGGCTTCGCTTTACTCAACCATTGGTCGAGGAGGCACTCTTCTCTTCCAGGGGAACGGGCCAGGAAAAGCTTGCACTCTTCCGGGCACTGTGGGACATCCAGGAACAGGGTCCGACCTGGCACAAAGAAGAACGATGGGCACTCCTCAACTTGCTCGCGGAGCACGAGGTCAAGTTCACGGTCTACGCGACGCCGATGGAGGCACGAACTGCCTCTCAACAACACAACAACAAGAAAGGAACCATCTGAGGTAAATGAGACAAAAACTCACGTATACACAACTCGTCGCGATGTGTTTACACAAATACACGATTGAGCCGGGAGACGAGCTGCTCCTCACCCTTCGCAACAAAGAAGACGAAACCAGTATGTATCGGCAGGTACAACGTCTCTCTGGTCTCTTTCTGAAGGGTTGGGGCTTCTGGGCACAGGAAATCGCTCTACATCCCGATCACCTCACACTGCTGAAGAAGCAAGGCAAACGCCTGGATATCCTCATCGCTGAAGAGGCAGCGAGCGAGATTGGGAAACTGATCGATCTCACGGAACTCCCGACGTGTGTCCCGTTGGTCGAGGATGCCAGCCTTGATCTGTTTACTGCCGTCGCACGCTTCACCTTCAGCAAAGAAGAGGCAGGAAAACTCGCACTGGAACTCCTCAAAGGGATACTTACCGAATTACAACAGGACACCTAGAGACAATTCAAGCCATGTGGCAAGGGAGCAGAGAAACACGTGAAGTTACCATTTTTTACGAAAGCACGCCCACACGACCCATCCCAGGACATTCCTCCGGTGCCGATGCTTTCCCCCCCATCGGCAGCACAAGGAAAACTGCACAAGGGCTTTGCTGCACTCTCCGTCGAACAGCGCAAGAGGATCGCGGCAATGGGCGGCGCAGCCTCACATGCTGCTGGTACCGCGCATTGCTGGACGAAAGAAGAAGCCTCGGCAGCCGGAAAAAAGGGCAGTGCCACACGAAGAAAACGAGCAGAGGAAAGCGCATGAAGCAACTGAGAGAGAGACGACAGCGAACACAAGCACAGAGCATGGGGCATCATTCGATGCGCCCCAACAGGAATCTCTCTCACAATTTAGGCGCTGTTCGTTTCCTGACCCTCGTCGCCGTACAATTCGTCAAGTGTGATACCCAATGCCTTCGCCAGTTTCTCAGCCGTCTCATATCTGGGTCTACCACCCTTCGTTTCAATCTTGTAGATAGTACCCTTGTCTACTCCCGAACGTTCTGCCAGGTCATCCATCGAAAAAAATCGCCTCGTGCGCCAGTAGTGAAGCCGTCGCTGCGTCTCTTTGAGTTCCGGTTTCTTTCTATCCTCTTCTTCTACCGACTTCATGATTGGCTTTTTAGGAGTCTTTGGGGAAGATTTCATGGAAGATTGCTGCTCGCCTTTTTCTTGCAGAATATTTGTCAAAGGCATCCCTTCCCCCAGGTACCATTGTATCCAATAGTCTTCTCGTTCCCTGGCTTGTTGATTGGTCGGGACACTCTCAAGAATCTTCAATGCAGGCAGCAAGGTTTCACTTCTCAATGCTCGTATCCATGTATTCTTCTCAAGATTATTCCCTTGACACCCCACATGCTGCATAAAGCGTCGATGCATGTCCGTCGTAATACCGATATACCAGATGATGCCAGTGCGAGGATCAGCAAGTGCATAGATGAAGTACATAGAAATGTGCTCTCACTATGCCGCATCAGGACTTTTTTTTCCAGCGTTGCGTTTCAACTTCTCCACCTCGGAACGTTGAAAACGCAATGGTGCCTTACGGTGGAGTGCATCGGGTTCATCCAAACGGGTCAGCTTTCCCTCTCGCATCAAGGTATACAAACGGGCATAACTGACACCGAGGTAGTCTGCTGTTTCCTGTCCACCCATACTGTCTTCGGAACTCATAAGACCTCCAATAAAAATATGGTGCGTTCTTATCATGTTCATATGGTACCTTCTTTCCTTCCTTTCGTCAATATTCAGGAGTATCTTGACATTATCACGTTGTTACCGTATAATGATACCATAGTATTTTGTTTTATGCAAGAGGGAAGTGCGGGAGAGAAAGCGAGGAATGCATGATGCAGAAGATTGGCGGGATCGGTGTTGAGTCTGGGCCAATGACCTTACCCACTGAGGAGGAGGCATTATGTGCATTGGTGCGCGAGGCGGCGCGTGAGAACCGTTCGCTTGACAGCGAACCAACAACGGCGTGGGGTATCTTTGACATGACGCCGATCCTGGGTCGCTCCTTCCCGCATGAAGCCCATACCTGGGATGTGAATATGGTCAGCGCGGTCGCGGTCGGGACACCCGCATTTCCCTATCGACGACCGTGGGAGTGGGTGGACCACGTGTTCTGGTGCGCGGGAGTCACCGTTGTTCTACGGGAAGATCAACTGGACACGGTGAATGTCGCGACGGTCGTGAAACTGTTGACGACACCACTACTCTAAAAGAGAAAGGAAACCTATTTTGACAACAGCAACCCTTACTAGAGTACCCGTCATCGCTCTGCCCGAAGTCGAGGTACTCCCCGAACAGGTAGAAGCCCCGGAGGAAGAAGCCTGCTACATTTGTGGCGGACGGCATTACACCGAGTGTGAAGCATGCGAGAAGGTTATTTGTAAGAGGCATACACATGAGTATATGAGTCCCTGTATCGCACTCCGCACGCATTGCCCATCCTGTTATGGGAAGAAGCAACGAGGCGAGTTATAGCAAAGAGCGACCTCCGGGGAAGAGAAGGTCGCTCATACACCTGCTTCCAAAGAGGAAGTGCTGTTCAAGGAACTCCCCTCTTTGTCTCCACTGTACCAGATGTATCATGGTATGTCAAGCATCAGGACAGCAGAGACACCAGGCGGGGGAAGGATGAGGAGAAACTACTATGCAGACAACACAAGAACGGACTGAGGATGTAGTCCCTGGTGGCTATACGAATATCACCTATGACCAGTTGGTCGAGCGGTTTTACTGGCAAATCTACCTGATCCTCTACCGCACGACTCATGACCGCGAGCAGGCGCGTGACCTGACACAGGAAACCTACCTGCGGGCCTGGAAAGGGTGGGGGACGGTGAAGCAGCAGGGAACACTCTTCAAGTGGCTCCTCACCATCGCCATCCGCGTCACCCTCGATGCAAAACGGCATGGGACAAGTTATGGCTATGAGTTATGCCCCCAGTTAACAGAGGATGGCTGGACCGCTGTCCTTGAAGAACAGGTCGCTCTCTCCGGTACCCCAGAAGAAGCAGGGGCACGGCACGATCTCTCTCTCATTCTCGCAGAGATGCCGAGGCACTACCGACACGTCATCGAGTTACGAGCCGCCGGGTATACCGCCCGTGAGATTGCACCTTCCTTTGGGGTCAGTCCCAAAACAATCTACTACTGGCTGCACGATGCACAACGCTACTTTGCGGAAGGAGAGGCGGCCTGATGACCGATGATGAGACACGCATTGCCCACATGCTCGATGCGATCAGATCGCCCGAACGCGTCCGCATCCTCACCCTGATTCACCAGAGTGACGGAATGCTCTCGCAATACAAATTGATCGAACGCTATCTCCAGACCTATTGGAAAGCCGGGAGCGAGGAACTCATGGCACAATCAACCTTCTCGTACCATCTCTCGCACTTATATCGTGCGGGATTAGTCACCTATGAACGTCACAAGACATCATCAGGCTCCGAGCATTACTATTCCATCCGGCACGAGGCATTTGTGCAACTGCGTGCCTTTCTCGATGCACTCGCTCTCCCCAAAGAAAGTGAGGTGTCTGCGCTGTGACTCTCATGTATTACATCATTGTAGGGCCATGGGCCGTGTGGTACCTCCCCGGTCACCTGCTCCTCTACGAACCCTGGAATGGGCAACTCCCATGACCACACCCAAACGCACAGTACCCAAGAACCGTTACACCCTGCGTTACGCCCCAGGTGGCGACGGCATTCTCATCGAGAGTGTTGAGTATGGCTATCTCTTCCTCTCGCCAGAAGAGGCACTGCACGCACTCGTGTGGCTGGCACGCGAACACGAGACGTTGGTCGGCATGGCCAAAGCACGTAAAGGAGAGACTTTATGAGTGACCACTTGTATTTCACGAGCGTCCCCTGGCCGGTCGGGAACATCCGGCACAAGGTCTTCATCACGAGCGAGGAGGATGACCATGATTTCTCTCTCGCTCTCATCTGGTATGACTTAGGTGTCCACAATGGACACCTTACCGCGTTCCTTGAGATTGCCGAGGAGCAGTGGCATGCCTTGCCTCATCTGTCTCCTCTCTTCGATCTCCTCACAGAGTTGAGTGGGTTTCACATTCAACCAGCCGTCTTCTGTGCCTGGCTGCGCATACGTGACTTCATCGAACATCCCCTGCCCGCAACACCGGAAGAGGAAAGCGAGGGAGAGACACCATGCCCCTGACATTACTTGAAAGGCAGCAGGCCACCGTCCAGAGATATGCCTCTACTGCCCGCACCCAGAGCTGGTATCTGGGCCACGAGGTCGGCGAAGTCGAGGTCATTCCCTCGCTCCCGCTCTATGGGCAAGCGCGTATCTGGGAACCAACCCGTGGCTGGCTCTGGCAAGTGTGGCCTGCCACCTACAGTCATGAGAAACAGCAAGAGGTTCCTGGTCGCATCGGGGTCATGCTCTATAGCCAACGACTCGAGATCATTGGCAAGCAGAAGAAACGGGTCAAACTCATCGTCACCTTCCACCGACCCGAAGATGTTGATCCGGTGAGACAGGCACGGGGTTGGCCTGCTCCCCCACAAGAGGTGCTGTGGGAATTACAGCGAACAGAGGCCGAGGAGGAAGCAGAGGCACGTGCAATCATGGCCGAACTGTGGGAAGTCAAAACAAGCCTAGAGGATATGCCATGAACAGCAAACACGTGCCACCCACGCTCTATCATTTTACCTGTGACCACGGACACACCGGGATCACGCGAACAGGGACACTGCTGCCCAACCTGCATCCCTTCATGCCTGCACTCGGCCCCGTGCTCTGGCTGACTGATTTCGCGGAGCCACCTACACCGGAGAGCGTGGGACTGCAATCCATGTATGTGACATGCGACCGCCTGACCTATCGGTATCGCGTGCAGTGTAAGGCAGTAGTCCAGTGGAGGGATATTCGACAGAGGGCACCTAAAGAGGTCGTTGCCGATCTTGAGGCATTCGGGCAACCTGAGCACTGGTGGGTCGTCCGGCGTCCGGTGACGGCCTCGGAATTTTCATTCGATGCCAGTTGGAAGCGACCAACAGCCGTCATCGATGTCAATGCCTTACTCTTGCGAGGTGAACCATGAGTAATGAGTATATAGCGACCATCCGCGAGACAAGCGAGCGAGCAGTCGCTTGGATGCGCGTCTTCGGTGGGAGAATGGTGCCGATCCTCTCACCCATTCCAGTATGGGCACAGGCGCCTGGTGTCGAGGCTGGCCTGTTTTACCAGGTCGATCTCACCACGCTCACACCGGAGCAGCGCACACGGATGGTCCAGCATATTGCACGCACCTTCTCTCTCAGCGAGGCAGAAGTGGACGCGACACTCGATGAGGTAGGATGTCCTCTCCTGGCCGATGATGTCACGGTAATGGTGACGAGTCCGCAGCGCTGGGTAGGAGGAAGGGACAGCACAGAACAGGAGCAGACACCATGACCACACCACCTGCAGGGGCAGGCGCCAGCACACGGGGCCAGGGGTCTCTCTCTCAATCCTTCATGAACAATCATACGTCATGCGGCAGGTACCGCTTCGCTCTCATCCACAACCAGTTCATCTATGGTGATGTTCAGGGCATTTGCCAGTTTATGGAGTGTTTCGGGATTCGGATCGTGTTTCTGCTTTTCAATATTGACGATAGTAGCTGGGGAAACCCCAGCTCGATCTGCCAACATTTGTATCGAGAGTACCCGTTTCTTGCGCCAGTATGCCAATCGTGTTTTCATAAAATGCTCCGCCTTCCTGTCAGCCTTTTTCATAGCATACAACAAAAAGCAAATAATATCAAGATAACTACTGTATCAAATTGTACCAATGGCTTGCAATTTGCGAAATTATGTGCTAAAATGGTTATAAACACGAGACAAGAAAGAGTATGTCTCCAAAATGCGTTTGACCGCGAGCTACGGTCGGCAAAACTTTTGCTCACGGTCATTGAGACGTTATTACGGTCTCACTCTGCTCTAAGTGTACCTGAAATTTCAGGTATGGTCAAGGGCGTGGGTGAGTAGAAGGGGTATCTATGAGTAAAACGTTACAGTACCCGTATTGTGTACTAGAGTTCGATGCTCTTTTGTGGATGGGAAAGTGAGGAGCGGGATGAGCAAAACAACAAAACGCTTTCGCGTTACCCTCGACTTTACTATCACCATCGATGAAGATGCCATACCACCGGGCGCTGATAGTGATGAGCACACCTACAATGAGCGGCAACACCGCCTCTTCCTAGCTGTCCTCAACAATGAACATGTTCTTAATGCCTATTGTCGTTATCTCCTTTCGAGCTGGTTTGAGAATGGTACTCATCACTGGGATAAATCGCTATTAGCAGAGTATCAATCTAACAGACCACATGGATGGATAGACCTTGAACAAATTCTCCCACCAGCCATAGCTGCATTAAGCATTGACGATCAGACCTATTTTCAAGAAGTCTATGAGGAAGGGATTTTCTATGAGAACACAGAGACTTTCCAAGAATGTTTCAGTGAAGAAATGACTTCATTTACTGTGGTGGAGGATGTGAAATGAGTGAAGCAACGGTCTTTGAATTTCCCTTTAACCTTTTTCTTATGGAGCGACTTGAGTTCGTCCTCATTTGCCAGGACGAACTGGAAGCCAAGATTATGCGTATCATTGAATATGATATGGTCAAGCAGAAAGAGAACTGGCAAACCCGCGTAGCGAAGGCAGTTGAAGAAAAACGCACTCCCCCACCTGAACCAAAGGTCTACTGGGTACGTCTCTCCTATACACAAATCCTGGCCCGACTCTACCGATTCGACTCTAAAAAAGTAGGAGCAAAGCATCCCCTTTCTCTCTCGAAGACGACGCTCCGCCTGGCTATCAACTCCCTCATTAAGAAGACATTGATTTATACACGGAGTAAACCAGGGGAGGAATTTGGTGCGCCGCTCTATACCCTCAACCGTCCACTCATTCAAGAGGCAATGAGCCAGTTACCCAAGGATACATTTAGCTTCTTCCTCAAGGGAGGTTCTAATTCCGAAGGTGGGGGGGAGGTTCTAATTCCGAACCTCCCAGGTTCTAATTTAGAAAGTGGGGAGGTTGAAAATTCGGACATCCCACCTTCAGATTTTGAACCTGGGGAGGTTGAAAATTCTAACCTCTTATTAGAATCTATTACAGAATCTTCTTTAGACTTAGAGAGAGAGATTCCGGTTGTTCCAACATTTTCACAACTTGAGCCTGTTCTCCCTCTCTCACCTCTTGAAGATACATCCCCTGTACCTGAGACCGAAGAGGAGCGAGAAGACGAAGGGCCACCGACGGACAAGCAGGTAGCTGTGTCGCTCGCGGCTTCCTTGCAACCGACAGGGGGTATCAAGCACACGGTCCTGCGGGATGGGGTACCTGTTACTGCCCCATCACCCGTGAAGTGGGATGTTCCTGCCTGCCTGCACCTCTTCCAGATGTGGCGCGGGGGCAAGGAGTTACTGACGGATCGGCAAATTGCCCAGGCGAATACATGTGCCTATCGCATGGTGAAAAACTATACACAGGCTGAGGTGATTGCCGCCCGTACCCGCATGTTGACTATTGATGAGTATTGGTGTCAGCGGAGCATTGATATCTGTGAGGTTGCCGGGGCCATCAAAGAGCAATTGGAGAAAATTGAGAAGGCGAAGGTGCAGGGCATTAGGCACGCGCCTCCACTCATAGGGCCAACCGAGGGATCGCAGCGCATGGCCGCCCTCCGTGCGCACTATACCGCGAAAGCGGAAGGGGGCGGCTAATGGAAAAAATGCTCCCACAGAATGTCGAAGCTGAGCGAGGGGTGCTTGGCAGCATCATCATTGACCCGGAAGCCGTCTTACAGGTGGGTGACTTCTTGCGCCCGGCGGACTTCTACCGTGATGCCCACCGTGCCATCTTTGAGGTGATCATCGCCCTCTTCAATGCACACGAGTCTGCTGACTTTATCACGATCTGTGACGAATTGGAACGTCGCGGCAAGCTCGATGACGTAGGTGGGGCCTCCTACATCACCGGATTGATCAACCACGTTCCGACGAGCGGAAACGTCGAGCACTATGGGCGCATCGTGGAGCGCACGGCCATCCTACGCAGGCTCATCTGGGCGGCAGGCCAGATCGCGGCCATTGCCTACGAGGAGGGGGATGCCGATACGGCACTGATGAAGGCGAACCAGTTAGTGCTCGATATCGGGCTACGGTGTTCAGCTAAGGGGCCGGAGCATATTGACCTCATCCTTGACCGCGTGATGGCCAACCTGGACTACGCGCACGAGCATCGGGGTACCATCCTGGGCGTGCCGACGGGCTTCGATGACCTGGACACGCTTACCAATGGCTTACAGAAGAAAGAGGTCACGATCCTGGCAGCCCGTCCTGGACTCGGTAAATCCTCCCTAGGGGTATGCATGGCCTATAACGCGGCCAAACGCGGGAACAAGGTGATCATCTTCAGTCTGGAGATGGGGTCGGAGGCACTTGGGCTGAAGCTTGTTTCTATGCTCTCTAAGGTAGATACCGTGCGGCTGCGCAACGGCTACATCGAGGATCACGAGTGGGAGCGTATCATCGCGGCCCGGATGGAACTGGCCTCCCTCCCCCTCTGGATCGATGACACGACCGGGAGCCCCCTCGTGAGTATGCAGATGAAATTACAGCGCATGGCCAGTGAGGGGAACATGCCCGATTTGATCGTGGTGGACTACCTCTCACTCATTGGTACCCCTGAGACGGAGGGCAAACGCTATGAGAACCGCGTGCAGGAGGTCTCCGCGATTAGCCGGGGGTTGCTCGCTCTCGCCCGCACCTTCGACCGACCCGTGCTCGCGCTGGCGCAACTGAACCGGGAGAACGAGAAGCGCTCCAACAAGCGCCCGCAGTTATCCGACCTGAGAGAGAGCGGTACCATCGAGCAGGATGCCTCGAACGTGTGGTTTATCTACCGTGAGGATCACTATGCCAGGCAGGAAGGACGCCAGAATTATACTCCAACGCACATCGCGGAACTGATCGTGGCCAAGTTCCGTATGGGACCGCAGGAGACCTTCTCCCTCTATTTCCAGGAGGAGACAACGCGGTTCTTCCCACTGTCCGTGATGGGTATTGCCCCACCACCTCCGCATGTAGCACGACCCTATGCAGATGACTTTGAAGAAGAGAGAGAGGTTGACTAGCTATGAGTAGTCATGATGGTATTCTTACAGATGAGCATGGTGTTGCCCGTTACCAGGAGTCCTTGCGACTCTACAAGCGTCCTAACAAAGGACATGACGTATGGGTAAAGGTTGAGTTACAATTAGAATTGCCCCACGAGAGAGAGCCTTCAGTTAGCCTCTGCCGCTTCGCCGCCCTTCACTTGCACAATAGCGGGGATGGCTATGTGGTCTATGATCGCGTGCTCTCACGGATTGTTGATGGCGTCTACTATGGGGAGGATGCAGAGTTGCGGACACTTCGCGTAGCACAGGCGCTGAATGAGCGTGGGAGCCCACGGTGGGAATCATGCAATGGGGTCGCCCTTGGCCTGATCTACCCAACGCGCGAGACCTTGCCCGATTGGAACGGTACGTGGGAGCCATACGATTGGAGCAAGCAGCCAGAGGAGAGGGAGAGAGACCTATGACCCATACCATCCCCCACCAGGAGGACTTGCCGCTCATCCTGGCCTGGATCAAACCCTGCACCGACCCACATCAGGGATGCAAACGCCACCAGTGCACGCGGCCTGCTGCCTTCCTGATCGAGGAGTACGAGGATAAGCGACTGATCGAGGAGGCATTCGAGCGCGGGGGTATTATCGACATGACCGCCCTTGAGGACACCATCTGGCAGCATACTATGCGCGAACAGATGGTGGGGAACTACGTCGTCCACCAGGTTGATTACTCATGCAAGGAACACCAACTCTACTGGCTCGCGCAGTTCCTCAACACCAAAGAAAAGCAGGAACTCGCGGTTGTCCTTGATGGAGTGCGGCGCGGCGACTACACGCTGATCCAGTGGCACCGCCTGTCCAACCCGGAGTTGGGGCTATGCGCACTGGTTAAGCCAGAGATCACGACCCCGCAGCAGTTTGTCGCACTGGACAGGCAGGAACATACCCCGGCCTGGCATCTAGGGAAAGGAGAGACAACGCTCTGATGCATGAACGATGGAAAGAATTGTGTGAGATTTTGCGCGATACCCTGTTCCGTGATGGCTGGAAGGAACGCATGACGACCGACCGTGGACAGGAGCAAAGTGGCTTCGTGGTTGTACCACGTGGCGATGGCGGCTGTGGTATCTATTACGTGGAGCCATTCCATGTCCCGTTCCTCACCTTGGTCACTAAGACACAGCACTACCTGACGGGGTATCAGCAGACCTTCGCACGCGAGGGCGTTGAGGTGACGGTGATGGAGCCGACGACAGAGAACGGGCAGGCGTGGTTGTTGTACTCCCCGCCGAAGCCTGCTGATGCGAGGAAACTGCTGGCATCAGCATTGCTATGAGCAAGGGAGAGAGACGATGCAGTACTTTTGTATCCACTGTGCGGCTACCCTTCTCGAAGGACTGGTGTGCTCTGCCTGTCGGGATACTGCCACGTCCTCGAATGTCATGGCCAGGTGCTGCAATTTCTGTGGTGGTACACTCGGGCAGGAACATCGGGGCGTCATGTGTGGGACGTGTTGGCGGGTACATGTCGCGAAGTTCCATCCAACGGTTGTTGGCATGCGGGTGCTTGAAGGACAACCACTCAAGAAGGTAGGAACGATTTCCCAACCTGCGTTGTTTGGAGAAGGAGAGAGATGATGAGCGGACAGGACGCGCCAGAAATAAAGATACTGACTGTGACCAAGCGAGGTGAGTATGGACTGAAAGAGTATATCGTCGAGTTGCATGATGGTGAAAGTGCCGTCTTGTTTGCCTTGACCTTCTATTCTCATAGTGTCCCTGCCTTTGGAAAAGCCCATATTAGTCGGGTTGAAGCACGGGAAATGAAACCTGCTGCCCAACAATTTATGCAGGGAAAAGTTGTAGGAGAGAGAGACCTATGAGCAACACAAAGCACCTGTCCATCCCTGACTACACACTCAAGCAAGCGATTGGCTTGCTTGAATTGAACACGCATCACCTCTGGGAACACCAATGGGGATGTTCCGTGTGTTGCGTTCTCGATGAGAGCACGGCTTCCTGGTGCGAGGATGGGAAGTTCATCGAACGGGCACGGTGGAAATGGAAGCGCCGCATCAAACGGACGGCAAGCCGAGAAGGGGTGAAGATGACCATATGAACCACAAGAAATATATGCCTATCCCTGCGCACCATCTGCGGTTCGCTCCGGTGCCCAATGTCTCGATGGCACTGCTCACCGTACGGGAATTGCAACTCTGCTTGCAACTCAACCCAGAGATGTTTCACCTTGCGGCATCGGTGCGCCAGGGATGGTGTGCCCGGCTGGATAATGTACTGGCCTGCTTGGAATTGAGGAGGGAAAGAGTATGAGAGGACATGACACGCTGTGTGAGCTCTGTAGCAAATCTACCCCCTATACACAGACGACCGATCAAGTGTTCTATTGCCCGAATTGCCAGACGTATACCTGTACGCATCTCTCGTTGGAAAGCGCGGATGGGGAACGGTGCAATGAATGTGAGACGGAGTTAGAAGGGCAGTACTGGCTCGTCGATCATCCGTTACTCCATGAGGGAGACGATTATGGCGGGTAAGTGGCCAGCACGACTTGATGAGTTTCCACCCTGTGCTCGGTGTTATGGAAGAGATTGGGATTTTTGCGAGGATCGGGAGAGATGGCTCTGTACCTGCTTTTGGACGTGGTATGCAGTGACGGAACCAGAAGTACTGGCCGTCATTCCACCCAAGCGAGAAACATTGCATGACTTTTGGATACGGAAATGACAGGACAAGAAGCAGGACAATCATGGCATTTGAAAAAGGACATCAACGTATTGAGCCAACGCTGACACAGGCCGATGTCGAGAGAATTTGGGAACTGTTCTTTGGGAGCAAATTCTCTCTCGGGAAGATCGCGCAAGAATATGCTGTACGTGACTTACAAGTAATCTCTGTGATTGATGGCGAGTCACAGAGGCGATGGCGCAAAAAGCACCCACATGAAACCAATCGGGAACGGTTCGTTGGGGAAGAGTGATGCCTATCTTCTCGCATAGCGTTTTTGACGTGTGTAGTGTGTGTCATGCATAGAAAATCAAAGAGAGGTATCTTGTGGGACATCTGACTGGTTTTCTATGTAAGAAGCCCCTACAACAGAGAAGGACGAAGAAACAATCGTGGGAACACTCGCTCTTTTAGACAGGAGACGGTATGGCATTTTCGCAGGTTCAGGTCACCATTGCGACGTACCCCACGCCGGTACGGGTACGGGAAGTCATCACCCCGGAGACGGTGGCGATTATTCCTGGGTCAAGGGAGATTATCGTGGTGACCCTGGTCGAACATTCCGGGGACATTCCGGCAGTATCCTGGGGACATCTTGGGAACATCCTACCGACAGCAGGACAACAGGAAAGGAAAAACACATGAGTAGTCAGCACAAGGAAACTCCCCCGATACTCTCATTGAATCAGGCAACGGGCAAGTACGAAGGATTACTCCTTATTCAGGTAGATGCTGAAATTTTCCGTCGGCTCTTGCTTAGAGCCATCGAAGAAGATGAGGCATCTGATCTAACCGACCCACAGACCTGGATCACTGCCATTGCTCGCGTCGGACAAATCACGAGATGGCTCGATAAACCGCATGTCACGGTGACGCCTGTAGTAAAGCAACCGGCACCCCTACAAGAAGGACCTAGCCCATCGCTCCGGCCACAGACAAAAATGGCTCTGCTTGAAGAACGTCTACGGGGGCAGGCACGCTCTACGCCCCCATATCTCTGGGAGACACAGTGTATGACTCCACTTGGAGATCACACCTTACCCGTCAAGGAGCGCGATGATATTAGTCGCTTGCGTTATGACGAACGGAAGTTCCTTCGTAGACTTCATGAGGAATGGGAGCAGGGTACATTTCTGCTTGATGCATCAGCAGCCGAACAAGAGAGGCAGTACCAAGAGGAACAACAGAGACAATTCACCACGCAGGTAGAAGTGATGGCCTCCGCAGTGAACGGAATGAGGCATTCGTGAGAGAGATATCGGCTATGAAGCGCAAACGCTCTGACATCTTCCAGTGGGTATGCATTGCCATGCTGCCACTCATTCCGTTGTTCGGATGGCAGGGAGAACTGCATCATCTCCCGTGGTTATGGATCATTCCTTTTGGTATGCAAATCAGTCTCTCGCTCCCCTTGCTTATCTTCCACGCAGTGCGCTACTTCCGGCTTTCTCAACAGTTACGCGTGCTAGAAAGTCGCATCAGGCGTATAGATGACACCATCGAGAATATGGTGCTGATTCGTGAAGATGCGGCATTGTCTGATGCTGAGAAGGAGCGTGGCATAGCACACCTCAACCGTTGTTATCGGGAAGCGGTTGCCCATGACGAAGGGGAGAGCACACCATGAGAGAGTACCTGTGTGCTTTTCTCCAACTCGTCACCGGTGGCTTCCTCATTATGCTGGTACTGGTGGCCTTCATCCTCGCGGTGAGTCTCCCGCCGATAGGTGCGGCATTGTTTTGTCTCTTCGTCATTAGCGGAACACTGTGGTGGAGATGGAACAGGAGCAGAGCATGAGCGGTCATCAGGACACCCCAACATTGCCTATAGCCATTCAGAGGCTACACATGCGACCAGCAGCCGTGCCACCCTACCCAGAATCTCTCTCTCTTTTTATTTTGAACACAGAAGATGACCTTCGGGTCAAGGAAGGAACAGACAGTCATGAAACAACACATTACCCAGGAGCAAGTCGCAAGTCTCTCGCATACGGCACGATTACAGTTGGCGGAATGGTCCTCGACGCGGTTGCTGGAAGGACCAGCAGAGTTTGTCACGCTGGAAGAAGGCGCGTGGGTACGGGTGTCCTTGCCACTCTTGTCCATTGCCCAGATGTTGAACTTCCTGGTAGACCATGACAAGGCGGTGCTCTTTCCAGAGAGTTCAATGGAAGAGTTTTGTGATATGGTTTGGGAGAGAGTGAAGCGAGTCTTGGAGGAAGGGCGGACCTACGACGCTCCTGCCGACCCGTTTGCTTGACGAACGGCCTCCCGATAGCGCAGGGCAAAGGATGAATCAGAGGTTTCCAGGTTAAGTATATAGCGTTTCCACGTCGTATCGGGAAAATGATCATCCTCTGGTTCATCGGGTTGTTCGACAAAGCCAAGAGCATGGCACAGTTTCTTGCCGTCCTCCTCCGCGCTGACGGCGCACAGTTGTCGGATGTAGACTCCTTGCCGGGTCGCCAACTCTTCCAGGAAAGAGAGGAACCCGGCGATCAAACGGAACCCGATCCAGGTACGGCGCGGGCTATCTTTCCTCGTCGCAATACCAGTATAGACGTCATAGGTTCGGCCAGCCTGGTAGGGGAGAATATCAGCGGGGGTCATATCCCAGGCTCGTTTGTCCCCATGCATAATGGCAAAGAGCGCAGAGGGAGTGTAAGGGATGGCCACGGCGTATCCTTGAACGATCCCATTAGAAGTGACCACATAGTCGATCTGTGGATTCGCTCGGTACCACCTCTTGCGCTGCTCAACACTCGCTGTCCTCCATCCCATGCTCTCGAGCACGTCATAAATACCCTGTGCATCTTCTGGGGTTGCGATGTGTGTTTCAGTATGGGATTCCTCTTCCTCGTGGGTAGAAAAGAATAAAGCGATTTCAGCAGCCAATTGATCGATCTCCTTCTTTAAATAAAATCCCTCAACTTTAAGTGGGGGAATATGCTTCTTGATTTTCCCAGCATTGACATAATTGTAAAATGATCGTCGATCCAGACCGAGTAACTTCATCGCCTGTGATGCTGTATAAAATCCGGGTGGAGCGGTCTTGATATGACCACGAGACCGCTGTTGCCCATGCAGTTCTGGCATACATTCCTCATTCGCTTCTGTGAAATGATAGACCTGATTTCCTCTTCTCTTGACAAAGGGCAGAGTATCACTTACACTATACACTGTCTACGTTTCTACTATACCATGTACTACTGTCATACGTCAAGCAACTCTGTAAATAAGGACATTTTATAGACCGTTTGTTCTACTTTTCCTAGAGAAGAAAGGAGGGAGAGATGGCCATGACAGCGGAGTATCGCGGGGTCGTCGCCGGTGGGGAGCAGGCGAACCAGCAGAGCAACCCCCTGGAAGCAGTCGATTCTGACACTATTCTGGCGGAAGCCCATCGCATTCGTGACGAACTGCTCGCACGGGGATGGGCCTATCTCGATCCAGAAGAGGAGTTCGCCCAGGGCTTTCTCGCGGGCTGGCGCACAGCCGTCGCCTTCCACGCAGAATGGCAGGCATAAGGAGGAGGAGGAGTATGCCATATATCCCACCCAGAAGTTGGAATACATTCGGAACGAGATACCGGAAGCATCGTTCCCACCGCAGTCGGCAGAGTACGCAGGCCGGAAATATGGTCCTCCTGCTTGTGCTGCTCGCGGTGGTCATTCTCTTGTTGTTGGCAGTCTCGCCAACAGTGTTGAAGTAGTCTGTCAATTCATAGACGCACAGAAGGGAGTGACCTTGCGACTTTTGATGCGTCAAGGTCATCTCCCTCTTCGGAAGTGTACCAGACACACGGTACAGGAAGGAAATGAACGTGAAACTTTTGCACAATGAGCATGTCTCCCTGGCATGGGCCATCATCGTCGAACTGGTCGTCCACGGCCTGTTTGCCTTCGGAGCGCTGCTGCTGGGTGGGTTCCTGGGCGAGATCGTGCTCGGGAAAAGTGGACAGACGATTGGCGCGTGGATACTGGCCCTCTTCATCTTTGGCGCGGCATTTCAAGCCTTTGTGCTTGGGGAGTACATGCGGGAGCATGTCAACGCCTATGAGGCCACCACGAAGGGTGATGGTTCGTATCTGCGCAATTGGAAGGCGATCCAGTGGATTGTCGGTGGGCTGGAAGTCTCCTCCCTCGCCTTCCGCTGCCTGGTGGTCATCGGCCAGGGGCAGTATCTGCAAGCGACCGTCGTCGGCGTCTTCGGTGGTCTGGCCCTCTGGTATGCCTATGCACAGGCCAAGGTAATCCACGCCAGTGTCAATCGCCCGGTTGAGTACGACCTCATGGCCGCACAGCATCGGGCTGGCCATTCCCTGGTCAAAGACGCGATTGACTACATGGATGATATGACACCCGAACAAAAGGCACGGTTCGTCGCCGGTGATACCTCCGCCGTTGAGGAAGTCGCGGAGGAAAAGTACCTGAAAGAGCAGCGACGCCGCCGCGCCCAGGAACAAGAGGAAGCGGAAAGAACGACACAAGAACTTGTCCGCCGCCGCATTGATGAAGAAGCCCGGCAGCAGCATGAACGCGCCACAGGCATGGCACACAACATCTTCAAGCCGGAGACATGGAAACGCACACGGGAGACTGGACAACGGGATTTTCAGGACGCTCAGTTGAGCCAGGCCGACCAACTGAGCCACCAGAACGGCCACCGGAACTAACACCGCTGGAAAGAGAGGAAGGCCGAGGCCCCGAACGCAGACCGGACATTCTGACCCACCCACCCGCACGTCCGGTCCAGGAGCGCACGTTCGACCCAGCACCACGGCCGCAACGGGAACCTCTGCCCCCTCCTCGACCGGTCGTACCACCATTCCGGCCAGTGGAACAACAGACGGAACCTGTTCACCTTGTACATATTATGGAGCAGCACCCGGTACGTGAGATTCATATCGTACATTCGGTTGTACCGGAAGTTCCGCACGAGGCTTCCGCACCGAAACCGGAAGTTGGGCGTTCCAGGCACCCGTTCATTCTTCCACGCTTGCCAGAAGAAAAAAGTTTAACGCCTGTTAATGAAAAAGAATTAACGCTCGTTAAACACCCTGAAAATGAAAAAATTAATGAGAATTTAACACCGCCGCCTCAAGATGATAATTTTTCGTTAATTTTTTCACCCGCGCCGACTGCGAATAAACTGCCAAAAAAAATGCAGTTTAAAGGGAAGAAGGGGAGACAGCGTACAGAGGCAGAAGTGATCGATTTATTAACGTTCGTTCAGTCTAGAAATGGAGTATGGCCTCATGACAACTACGTCTCAGACCAAATGCGACGATACTACCGACGGGAATATCCAGAATACTTCCGCAAAGTCCGCAAACATAAAAAAGTTCAGTCTCATGGACCTGCACCGATTGACCTTCAGTCTCGAAGGACAGGAACAAACGTTTGATGTTGAGACATGTACCCCTGAACAGTTTCACGCCTTTGCCTCTGAAATGGCTGAGGTAGAGGACGTAGATATTACCGTGTGGCCTCTCGAAGTGAGGCGGGACTTTGTCAACACTCTCTGGCAGTTCTGTTCTACAGAAGGCTTTGATTTTCCATTAACGGAGGTTGCCAATGAAATCGCCTCAGAAGCCGAGGGAGCTTGATCGATGTGATAGAATGAGAGGGTAAATTGTTATGTCTTGAAGGCGAGAGTACGCCTTCAAGACGGTTGATACATCTGACTAAAGATCGGAGATGCATCGTGACAACTCTATCACCTCATGCCCAGGATGGCAAGCACCCCATTAAAAAACTTTCCTTCTATGATGGTCACAAATCGGATCGTGTCAATAGTCGCATAGCATCTACTGGTAATACAGGGGCATATTACCAAGAAAATGTCACTGTGATTTATGGGATCATTGACCCAAGAGACCATCAAGTTTTCTACATCGGATTGACGAATAACCTCTATCTTCGTTTTAAGCAACACCTCTTGCTCTCTGATAATAATCAACGCAAGCATGCTAGGATACAAGCCATTTTAGATGCCCATATGCTTCCTTGGATGTTAACGTTAGAAGTTGTCGATGAAGGTGTCAATCCTAGATGGCGTGAAGTTGCTTGGATAGAGGCATACGTACAAGCAGGTATTGAACTACTGAATGATGAAGTAGCACCTGCTCAGGAAGGAGTCTAACCATGCGTGGAGTTTTGCGTCGTTATTGGTACTGGATCACCTTGATCCTTCTCACTCTGCTGTATCTCGTCTGGCCGCATAGCATCCCTACTGAGTTTGTGCGGGGCGTCTTCCGCACGGTGCTCGCGTTCCTCTACCTGTACCTGGGGTGAGGAGAGCCTATGCCGGTGAAGCTCAGAGAGCGCCGGGCTACAAACCCGGAGGCGCAGGCTCATTTCCTGCCACCGGCACCAACATAACCATGCCCAGCACCCTTGTGAAGACGAGGCGATGCTGGGCATGTATGTAATGGATGGGAACCTCGGCTATTCTATCAGCTCTGCACCCGCTTGTCAAGTAATCTGACGGGCAAACGAGAAAGGGAGAGAGAGATCAGAGTCCTAGCCGAGTCGGCGGCGACTCTTCCCTCTCGATGATGGGAACGATCTGCTGCTTGCGTGGTCGTTTCGCTCGTTTCGGTTTGACTGTCTCTGGTATGGGAGCCGTCGTCACCTGCTGCTCATCCAACACAACAGCAGGTACCTGCACGGAAGACGCCTCTGTCTCCGGTAACGACAAGGGCGAGGCTGCCGAAGTGGAGGCTGCTGGACGTGTGTGCAAATCATCTCTCATCGAAGGAGGGGTGGGATCAGAAACGAGGTCAGGGGAAGAGACAGGAGTGGTCAGGGCTCCTGTCGAGGGGGTGGCAGGCATGGGGACGACGGATGCTGGTGTGTGTGCGAACAAAGACTTGATGTGAGCAAAGAGATTGTACATGAGTTAGTCCTTTCCTGGCTCGGTACTTGATAGCGTGTGACGCCATTGCCTGGCAACACCGTGGAGCAGACGACGTAAGAGTTTGCGGCGCTGTCTATCGGCGGCAAGTGCCTGCGTGACGGTCGGATTACCCTCTTGCAATTGCTCCACTTCTTTGGTCGTGGCCAGTAATTGCTCGAGTTCCGCCGATGTGAGATAGATGTCATCCTCGTCTGGAGGCGGCAAATGCGGCAATGGCATGACCTTTCCTCAACTCTCTCTCCCGTTTTCTGATGCGTTGTGGCCGTTGTGGAACGAGATGGAACAACCGTCCAATATCGTTGGGCGAGTTTTTCCCAGGGTCCATGAAGTCTTCTGGCAAGGCCACCCCTGCTTGTATCAGATAGCGGGTCACATAGTCTGCACACCCCCATGCGTCTGACTTGCTGAACCGGAGCGGTGTCGTTGGCCACAAGAACTTGATGGACTGACTGGCGATATCCCACCATCCATAGGGATGCCCCTGTTGCTCTTGCGCCCAGGTAAGGGCCTGCTCGATGTGCTCTTCATCGGCATAGGGGGAGAGAGAGACCTCCGTCACTAACGAAGGTGCATCGGCCCAATCACGCTCATAGATGCCGCGACGGTTACCGTGAGCACCGATCAGGCGTTCCTCGCCCAGGCAAATTTCCACATGGACATAGGGACCATGAGTTGCTTTCGTGATGAGCCAATTGAAGAGACTGCCATCCTTCTCAAAAAGAATAACGGACCCGCGTTCCAAAGAAAAATTCCCCCTTCTGCTCTTAGTATATGCTTGTGTCAAGGGCGTCTTCTTTTCCTCTTGACAAGAACACTTGTTTGTAGTAAAATAACTTCATGGCTACCGATGACTACAAAACAACTCGCATCTGGACAAGGACACTTACCACCTTGCGTATGCTTCATGCCATCACAGGGGAGAGTATCGTGAGTCTTCTTGACCGTTTAGCGAACCAAGAATTAGAACGAGTACAACAGAAACAGCAAAAGCCTACAAAACGAGAACAATAAGCATGATGGACTGGCAAGCATTCAACGACTATCAAGAACAACAACGAAAACTTCAAGCTGACAGAGAGCATGAACTTGCCATACAACGTCAACTTGCGGCAGAGAAAGCTAGTATGATTCAGGAAGCTAGGGAGTTGAAGCGTCGTGCGAATGAGCATCAGCAATCTGTCCAGAGAGAGATTGAAGTAGCAACCATTCGGGAGAAGCGAGAGCAGGCCCTAGAACGTCGTCAAGCACTAGAAGCAGAGCGAGTAGAAGCCTTGCGACTTGCTAATCAACAACGTGAGGCTGCACTTAATGAGGCTCGTAATCGTTTACGGGAAATTCAGCAATCCGTCAAGAATGGAAGTCCCATCGAGGAAGCCTTTTATGAAGCATGGTGCCTGCTGTATCCAGATATCCCTCTTGAGCGACAGCATCGGATTAGTAAGTATCGTGTAGACTTTGCCCATGTTGAAGCAAAGATAGTAATCGAACTTGATGGGCAAGCGTTCCATAGTCACAAGAGAGACCGAAATAGAGACTATATGCGACAGCATACGATTGAAGATCAAGGCTGGTACGTTCTTCGCTTCACTGGCTCCCAGGTATGGAATGACGTTGAGTTCTGCGTGAAATTGGCCTATAGCAGGATTATGGCACGGCAAGGTCAGGTTCGGTGCGACTAGGTCCAGCGAGGCAAGACTGAGTGAGGTGAGGTTTGGTGCGGCAAGGTAGGCACGGCTTGGTCAGGTGGGGTATGGCCCGATCAGGTGCGGTGACGCGGGGTCCTGCTTGGTTGGGTATGGTGCGGTTTGGAAGGAGTGCTACGGTCAGGTGGGGTATAGCATGGTTTGCTGAGGAATAGGTTAGGTTGGGTCCGGCCCGGCTTGCCGCGGTCTGGTACGTTGCGGTCTGGCGCAGTTCGGTAAGGATGGGTATGGTATGGGAGGTGTGGCATGATGAGGTCTAGTGTAGTCGGGTTTGGCCCGGTCTGGCAAGGCCCGGTCTGGCAAGGCCGGGTTTGGCGAGGTCCGGTCTGGTATGGTTTTGTTCATTTTGTTTCGCGTGGTAGCCCTACCACTGGGGCAGGGCACCACACAAGTTACTCACACAGAAAGGATAACACACATGATTGTAACGTACAAGGTCAACATTACGAGTTTGACGCCGCTCATCGTGAATCGTTTTCATGAGGCAGCGGCAGAGGAAGCAACTTCAGGAACACATGGTCGGAAAGAATATCCGGCTCCTCATGAAGATGCGGCAAGTCGCCTGTATACCAATGAACATAGCCCATTCTATCCGGCTGAGAATATTCGGCAGTCAATGATTGCAGCAGCATCACGACACAAAATTGGACGGAGGGCTGCGACAACTGATGTAGCGGCAGGGGTCTATGTTAGCCCATTTGAAATTCCTCTGGTAGGGGAATGGCATGTGGACTCACGGGCTGTTGTCATTAAAGCGACTGGGGGGCGTATTCTACGCCACAGGCCAATGTTCGATGAGTGGAATATGGAGTTTGATGTTCAGATTGATACCGATCTAGTTGGTGAACGTCTTATCCGTGACATACTCACCGATGCAGGGCGACTTGTTGGCATTGGTGACTTCCGTCCTGCAAAGAAAGGGCCGTATGGGAGATTTGCTCTTGTGTCATGGGAAAAGGTGAAGTAATGTTGCATAGGTTCGATGTTTGGTATAAGGGACATGACACTACCGTGCATGCCAAGCTAAGAAAGCAGCAGGTGCCTATAGTGGGTGAGATAACCGCTAGTGATGCTCAGGAAGGACTGAGTTTAGCTGAAGAAAAGTATGGCATTCCTATCACAGACTTAGATGTGACACCTGTACGTTTAGTGAACTGGGAGACAGACCAAACACGATACGCTTAATGGCACGGTAGGTATGGTGAGGTCCGGCTTGGCTGGGTTCAGTAAGGTAAGGTACGGTATAGCGTGGTCCGGTCGGGTTCGGCATGGTCTGGTTGGTAAGGTGTAGTTCGGTGGGGTAAGGCGTGGCGATGCGGGGTAATGTCTGGCAAGGCTGGGTGGGGTGCAGTCCGGCGGGATGCGGTATGGTATGGGATGAATAAAGGGTACTACATGCAGATGTAGTACCCTTTATTATTACTCAATTTGTGGTCGTACGATTGGTAAATCGAGTGTTTGCGGAAACGTACTTGGCAGTGACAATACCGGCGTAATTACTGGCGCAGGTGTCGTGAGTGTCGGGGATGGTTCTGGCTGTGACCACGTGTACGGTTGTTGTGGCTGGGCAGGCGTGGTCAGAGGGGCGAATGAGAGGGGTTGGACCAGCGTCGTATCGTATCCTCCTGGTGGCACTGACGGCGCAATGAACGACGGTGGTGCCGGTGGCTGTTGTATGACCAGTCCTGGTACCTGCTGTCGTATCGCTGCCGCAATGTCGGATGGTGAGACAACCGGTGCGGGCGGCGGGACGGTGACGATGGGAACTGATGCCTGCCCGAGTGTTGCATTGAACTGCTTGAGTGCTTGCACAATACCAACAATGACGGTCGGGAACAGGATCATTCCCAGTTCTCCCCAATTTGGGGCACTATGGGTACTAAAATACTGCTGAATAGCTACGGCAAGGGAGAGGAGGATACCGATGATTGGTGCCTCAATGCCCTGCCAGACGCCTGCGAGTGAGGCTTGCTGCTTCGGGGTTTTTGTCGGTGTCGTTGCCATATGTCCTCCAACTGTCTAAGAAATGAGAGAGAGATGTCATGGAGTTGTGAACTCCTTCAATGCGACCTTTGTTTGATGGGATGCTTGGAAGTAATCCTTTTGCCATTGCCGCTTCACTGCCTCTGACCCTGGTCTCTTCAGTTCCATATTGAATGTTGAGCGACTAGATGCCCACGCATTGTATGCAGCTTGTAACTCTGGTGCCTCTCTGATGTTCCGTACTTGCGGGGTGAATGTCTCTAGTTCTCCACGCTTCTGTGGCACGATTTGTGCTATCGGTTCGCCCTTGGCAAAGGTGACGGTCAGGCCAGGCCGCGTCATCTTCCAGTTCATGGTCCATGTCGCCACAGCGTGATCTGTCTCCACAAGCCCGTCCAGTGCGTATGCCCCGTCTTTGGGCCAGTTTGCAGGGCCACGTACCAGCAAATTATATCCAGGGGGCGTGGAAAAGAGCAGGGGAATATTCCAAGTTAAGAGACCGTTACCAAAATGGCTCAGTGCATAGCCGGTCTCCGAACTACCCCGACCCGCGATGGTGAGCGCGGAGAGATCAGTGCCGCCGTTCCAGGTCACCTGTATCTCGTGCGTGTTCAAGAGCCACCAGCCGCTCGCATTTCCCAGTAAGAGCGGGAGGCAACGGTTCGCAAAACTCTGTGGCGTCTGATCCATCCACTGCCGTTTGCGCGGTGCCGGAACGATTTGCATGGGGAGATCACCATCATAGAGTTGGTATGCAATCAGTTTGCACTCTTCATTGCTCACGTGTTGTGTCACTTCCATCGAGTCGATAGTAACGGATCGGCTTCTCAGCCAGGATCGTTTCGCTATAGCTGCGCCTCTTGTGTAACAAAGACATCACTTGATGGACCCATCTGAAAAACCACTTCATAGCGCCGCCACAATCTGCTTGATCTGCACAATCGCCTGTGCATCCGCCGTGGGTTGGGAGAGCGCGGCGATCTGTGCTTCCAGTTGTGCGACTTGGGCAGTCAGGGCCGTATTTTTTGTCTGCTCCTCTGTGAATTGTGTTTGAAACTGTTGGGCTATTCCCGAATAGCGGGTCCACTGACTACGGGCATAGGCCGCTTCAATCCCGACATATTCCGTGACCACTTTTCCCTTCAGGTTCGCAAGGTTCGGGTCTGGGGGATTATCAGGCACGCACAGCATGGACTCATAGAAGATGATTTGTGTCCCCGCACCCAGGCCAGGGTTCGCTGCTTCCAGCTGATTGGTATGGTAGGCGGCGATCCAAAGAAAGTTATGCGGGTCCCAGTTACTTGCTAACACGTGTGCGCTATAGGGTGGACCTACCTTCCCACCGTTGGGGTCCGTCAATGTTTGCGTCGCCTGGTCGTATTGCCAGCCGATTGGTACTCCTGCCATATTCCCTCCATTTTGTAGATAGGCAAATAACGCGGGCCAGGGGTAGTTACCTGGGCAACGGGCGCGACTCTGTGGGTCAATTGTATTGTGGCCCTTGATGTGTGAAAGGGGGATGCTATACTTGGCGACCAGGTAGGCAATGAGTTTGAAGCTCGCATCTTGCTGAGTTGGGGTAAGTGGCGTACTATTGTCAAGTGCCGCATCGCAATGCTCAAGAGAGAGTGTGACTGTATTCAGGTTGGTTCCAGAAGATGACCCAACAGCCATCGGGTTAAATTGTGCCCAGAATGGGTCATAGCCCGGTTCCACGCAACAGTTCCCGCCCGCGCCGAGTGCTTCAGGGACGTACTGCCAGATACTCCCATCTGTGCCTACGCCATAATGGACCGATGGTCGATCCGGGTTCGTGAGAAACGTTTGAAGGATCGCCGCAGGGGTTGCGTCTCCACCCGTCTTGTGAATTACCAAAACTTTGCATGCATTGCTATCGAACATATATGATCGAGGTACAAAGTGTTCCTCAGCCAGGGGGTAATCAGGCATACTTCTCTCCTTCTTCCCATTGTACGTGGTTGTCAAGGGAGGTCTCTCTCACCAATCGGGCTTGCGGAAGTCCCTGTCTTTTAAGCATGGGGTAAGCAAGCCCTTCCTTATGGGCAAGATGGGTTGGGTATCATCTCGCCTATTGACAACTTTCATCAATGATGCTACAATATGTCTATGAAACAAACGATGCTCTTGAAGCTTGCCCCAACTGAAGAACAATACAAAGCCTTGTTGTTGACGATGGATTGCTTCAATGCAGGGGCAAACTATGTGGCGCAAATCGCCTTTCTGGAGAAGAGTGCCAATAAGTTTGCACTGCAAAAGCTGGTCTATGGCTATTTGCGCAAGTGGTACAATCTGCCTGCTCAACTCGCCATCCGCTGTATTAGCAAAGCGACCGAAGCCTACAAGCGCGACAAGAGTATCATGCCAACGTTTGATGCCAGAGGTGCCATTGTCTATGATCCCCGCGTGATGTCCTTCAAAGGACTCACTACCGTTTCCCTCTTGACAACCACTGGACGGGTACTTGTGCCCTTCCGCATTGGTGGCTATCAGCAAGCCCGTATGGACAAGATCAAAGGACAGGCCGATTTGATTTGGCGTGATGGTACCTTCTACCTGGCTGTCACGCTTGATGTTCCAGAACCTACGCCCGATGAAGTGACTGAGACGCTTGGCATCGATCTTGGCATCGTCAACCTGGCGACCGACAGTGACGGGGACACCTTTAGCGGTGAGCAGGTTGAGAAGGTGCGTACACGTATGCACGCCTTGCGTCAACGTTTGCAAAAGCGCGGCACGAAATCCGCCAAACGGCATCTCAAGAAGCTCTCTGGCAAAGAAGCCAGGTTCAAGCGCAATACCAATCATGTGATCTCCAAACGGATCATTGCGAAAGCAAAGGCCAACAAACAAGGAATAGCGATTGAAGAACTCAGGCACATTCGGAAACGCACCGATAGCACGGTTAGACGTTCTCAGCGCAATCGCTTTACATCCTGGGCCTTTGCTTAACTTCGTCAATTCCTCTCGTATAAGGCTGCTCTTGCTGGTGTGTCGTTACACACGGTAGACCCCCGCAATACGTCTCGAACGTGCTCTGCTTGTGGGCACTGTGCGAAAGAGAACCGCAAGAGTCAAGTCTCCTTCTGTTGTGTCAAGTGCGGCATGTCGATGAACGCTGACATCAATGCTGCCATCAATATCTCTCGGGCACCCGTCAAAGTGCCTACTGTAGCAGGACGCGCCTAGCTGCAAGCCCCTGAATTTATTCATGGGGTATTTGACTTTCATAACAGCACTATGCTATGACATCCCAGATGCCCAATAGGAAAGGCTGGGGGCCATTCGTAAAGGTGATCCAGAGCGTGACGCGGTACATCCCGACCACGACATCGGCACTGGCCACCTGGTAGGTGACGATGCCAGGATTGGCCTGGGTGATGTGCAGGGTACCCGCGCCCTGCGTCTCGACTCCGTTACTGGTATTGGTAAAAAAGAGAGAGAGATCATCGTCATCAAGACCGAACAGGTTCTCGGTTCCTGAATCAGTGACAATGTTCTCTGTCCAGAGTGGAGCCGTCTGGGTGACATGGGTGGTTTTATACCACGGACTTATGGGCATGGTTTTCTTTTTCCTTTCTCTCTAATGAAGTATGCCATTACGACCGAGAGCGGTTTCACTCCCATCGCGCCCACGAGCCGTAGCACTCCCACCGATACTGCTCACGCCAGGCACTCCACTTTGACCTGTCGCTGTTCCACTTCCACTCCTGCCTTGGGCAAGCACACCCGTCCTGGAAATGACCATGAAGGCGAACGTCCCGCGAGCGGCGCACGTGAGGAACAGTGCAACCGAGAGTGAGTATGTCCCGGTAAGTGTGCCCACTCCCGCGCACAGACAGGCGAGTGCCGTGATGTGTGCAAGCGTTCCGGCAAGCTGCCCACTGCCTGAAATGAGCGCGGTCAGGGCGGTTGATGCTTCAAGCGTGGCTGCGAGTGTGCCAGTCCCGGCAAGCGTCATACCCAGTGGAGCGGTCAGCAGTGAGAGCGTCCCGGCAAGTATCCCCTCACCCGCGAGACTGACGGAAAGAATGGTCGTCAGTGAGAGCGTGGGGAAGAGCGCACTGCTTCCAGTGAGTGCCAGGTTGAGCGGGACGGATGCCTCGAGTATCGGGGTGAAGGTCCCCATGCCATCACACTCGACTGCAAGTGCGGTGGTCACTGCTACTATGGCGAAAAGCCGACCCACCCCACCACATTCGCTCATGAGTGCCGTGGAGAGGGAAGGCGAGGCCGAAAGCGTCCCGCTACCGTCACACTCAATCGCAAGTGCAACCGTCGCGGAGAGCGTGCCCACAAGCGTCCCAACCCCGTCACACTCAGCTGACAGCGCGATACTGCTCCCTGAGACCGACAGCGTCGCCTGAAATGCCCCGACGCCGTCGCATTCACCCGCCAGTGCAGCCGAGAGGCTGGTGATGCACGTGAGCGTGCCAACTCCATCCATTTCCGCACCGGAGAGTGTGTACGAAGCCGAGAGTGTAGGGGAGAACGTTCCAATCCCATCACATTCCACCATGAGCGGCGGCGTGAGTGCAGGCGCAGCGACAGAGAGCATACCGATGCCATCTATCTCTGTAAGAGCGAGCGAGAGACTCGCCCAAATGGTCGGTGAGAGCATCCCAACCCCATCGTATTCAACGGAGAGTGCTGTTGTGAGTGTGGGGACCGTGACGGACAGTTGCCCCATACCATCCATCGTGCCACCGCTCATCATGTAGGTAGCGTCAAGCTGCCCGGACAGTGCTCCACTCCCGTCACATTCACCTGCCAGTACAGTGGTAAGGGATGGTGCGGAGATGGAAAGCTGACCGATGCCTGGCAACGTGGTACCGGATAAGGTAAAACTCGCGATCATGGTTGGGGTAAGATTGCTCACCCCATCGCACTCGACCGCGAGGGCTGTCGCAAGAGTCGGGGCGGAGACCGACAACGTTCCCGACCCGGTGAGTGTGCCCCCACTCAGCGTGTAGGCGGCTTTCATCGTTGGGGTGAGGATGCCCGCACCCGGTATGATCGTCATAGAGAGGGCCGTGAAGAGCGAGCACGTGCCGGCAAGCGTGCCACCGCCGGTGGCAGTGGCACCGCCCAGGGTCAATGAGGTCGACAGTGTCCCGGTAAGCGTCCCACTGCCGACCTCTGTCGTCGTGAGCGCGGTGGCAAGCGTTGGGGAAGAGACGGTCAGAAGACTAGTCCCGGCCGCTGTCGTTGTGAGTGCTACTCCTAACAACGACAGCGTCCCGGTGAGTGTCCCCACGCCAGCAAGGGTGTCGGCGAGCGCAGTTGAGAGGGTGAACGCCTGGATGCCAGCAAGGAAGTGTGCCGTTGCCTGCGTGACGGTGAGTGCTGCGCCATAGATGGCGCGTTCTTGCGCATTCCCGCTGATATAGGCGCCACCGGAATCTGCGCCAATGGTGAGACCAGAGAGCACGACACTGAACGCGATGGCGACAGGCCCGTAGGTACTGAATGCCCCTGTCGAGAGATTGCCCACGTACAGGGAGGTGTTCGTGCCATCGAATGTGCCAAGGACGTAGTACGTCGTTCCAGTCGTGATGCCATGCGCACTTGCATTGACTCCGCTTGCCCACGATCCCACCACGAATTGATCGGCGGCGCTATAGATACCCGCCCAATTGAGTCCCGAACTTGTCCCAAAGTCGAGAATAGAATGGTCACCTGTTAAATTGGTAGACTGTATCCATATCTCGATACTCCACGGACTGGCCCCTGTCGGCAACCCCGTATCTGACGCGGTGAGAAAGCCGGTCGAGCCATTAAAGAGGTCGCTTGACTGCACATCGCTGACCAGGAGGCCTGCCTGCCCGGTCGTGACGCCGCCGTGGATGGTGGCGGTATGTCCCAGACTTCCCAAGTCAGCCGTGCCAGCGCGGTTGTAGTACAGCGGGTTATCGGCCAGGATCGTGGTGCGATAGCACGACGATGAGAGCGTCCCTACTCCTGCAAGCGTGGCCGTGAGTGCTACTGGCGATGGGGCGTACCCCGGTGTGACGGCCTGAGCCTCTGATGCGGTACCCGTGGTGCTCCCACTGATCGCCTCCACGACCGACATCGTGCCAGAGTTACTCCCACCGGCCACGGTAATATCGACCCATAACCACATGCAGAACTTGTCACCCACGGCAAAGTCCATGAGTGCCAGGGACGGGGGCGTGAAGGTAAGTGCCTGTGCGGAAGAAGTGAGCACGAGCGAGGACCCGGTGACCGATCCAATGGAGGTATACACACCCGCCGATGACCGTTTGAACCATTGGACGGTCGGGGTAATCGTGCCGGCAGAGGAGGCCAGCATGTGGAAGGTCGGCGTCCAGGTCCCCGCCGCGATGCGCTGCCCTTCAAGGGTCGTCACATCCCATATCCAACCCGCGAAATTGCTATCCGTCGGCGCAGGGATACTCCCGACCCCCGCTTGTGTCGTCGTCGTACCAATGGCAAATATCTGCACATAGGTCGTGTTCTTGGCGACCTTGGTTGAGGTATTCCCACCCGTCCCACCCGTCGCCGCAAACATCTTGCCAGCAGCAGCGAGCGTGGTTGCCGCTTGTGCCGAACCGTTCGTCGTGAGCGCGGTCATAGGTGCCCCTTCCCACTACTGCTATACTGTACGAGACACACGGCACAGAAGGGAACTGACATGGACGAAGACACGCGACTCTTCCGCATCTGGCTCGTTGGCTGGCTCGCCATTCTCTGCCTGCTAGCGGGTACGCTCACCGGCATCATCTTCCTCATACGGAAACTCTTTTCCTCACGAACTTGCAACAAGCCCCTAGATGAGTGGACAGAAGGCGGTAGACTGTTCTAGCACCACCTTCTGTATTCTACTAATTATCAACTAATCCATTGTCAAAACTAAAGCACCAATTGCGAAACTGGCAACGACTCCTGATGCAATTGCTTGTGAAGTAATAGTCGCCCACCACAATAAATTACCATTCGTTGCGGCATCGAATATACCGACTGCCAGTATAGTTCCCCATGAGCCTGATGGGGTTGCGAAGGTAATCACACCGGCATTGCTAATTTGCGAGGGTGTGGTTGAGCCGCCGCTAATGGCTGACCAGCCGGAGGATGTGGTCACGGCCACACGCGAATAGTTATTGCCCGATACCTCCGTTCCTGTATAGGAGGCTGATGCATCAGTGGTCGGTGCGGTCGTGAACAATCCGACGTAGACAGTGGTCGGTGCCGCGCCCCATGCGGCTGATGTTGGCCACGTGGTGCCTTTCATCCAATTTAAAATGTTGTTTTGTGCCTGTGTCGTTAAACCTGCCATTTTTTTCCTCTTCTCCTTACTGCTTGACTTCTTTCCTCTCCTCTTTCTAAGGAAAGAGGGAATCTCTCTCAGATGACGAGCAAGACGCCCGTCACAATGGCGGCAATCCCGACGATGAACCACAGGATGTAGCCATGCCCGCCTGTTCCACGCCCTACGTAGCCTGGGTAGCCCGCACCAAGTAGGCAGTATAAGGCGATGAATGCCAGGATCACGAGTTGGAACGCGATAGCTAGGTCAAGATGCATGAGAATGACTCCTTTCTTATGGTTTGAGTACAACAATAATCGCAATAATAATGCTGGCAACGGCGATCACGGCCATCACAATACTCATGACGCTGGCCATGCTGCCACGTGTCTCCAGACCTCGCTCACGTTGCGCGGTGGTCTGTTCCATATTGCCGAGTTTCACCGCCTCAATGGCGACGATGCGGCTTTTCAAGTCATCGCTCTTATCGTCTGACGCCTTGGTTGAGGTAGCGAGCAGTGTTTCGACTGCCTTAATCCGCTCAATCGTCGCCGTCTCTGATTTGGTGATGCTCTTCTCGCTGGCAGCCGTTTGCGAGGCGACGGCTTCTTTGGCTGCGGAAAGTGCCGCGTCTAGAGCATCTTTCGTGTCTTTCTTCTGCTCGGCGGTGCGGGTATCAAGCATCGCAAACCGTGTCTCAAACTTTGTCTCGATGGTCGCTAGTTTCTCAGTAAACAAGGCAGCCTGGTGCGCTATCTCTACTTGTATCAAGTTGCGTAGCATCTCCTCCAACCGCAGACTCGCTGCCGTTGTGAGCACGGTCGGGTCTGGGATTGGCCGGATGTCTTGCGAACCCAGTACTCGACTCGACTCTTCTTGTGGTGGCATCTCTCTCTCCTCTCGCCTTGTTCTGACGTGGTCACTATCTCCGTTTCTGAAGGGGTGGACGCTTCACGTTATAGATCGTGGTTTGCGTCGCCGTCTGCTGCGTCAAAATGAGCACGGAATTGCCCGCCATCGGTACGCTGAACCCACGCGCCAGGTTCGCGGTGATCGTCCCTGCCGGTAGCGGGAAGCCATTGCCATCCACTACGCGTGGCACGGCCTCTGCATAGATGTACTGCTGCAAGGTCTGAGTGGCTGGTGGCGCGAATGGAACGGACAGCCGGAGAGTACGGGCGCCACCAGCACGATTGACGAGCACAAACGTCCAGGCCCCTTGTGGGCTCTCTGCCGCCAGCACCCGCAGATCATTGGTCGAGGGCTGTGCTGGCGCGTAGAGCGTGCTTCCCTCGGCAATGCTCTTGCACAAGAGCGACCATGGGAAGAACCAGGGACGCAGTGGAGCGCCGCCCAGTGGATCGGTGAGCTTCCACATGCCCCACATGGTGCCCGTCATGTCATCGTCGAGGAGGTAGGCGATGAAGGCACTCATCTTCGCACGTGCCAACTGCACCGCGAAATCGGTCATTTCGACGCCGTACTGATAGCCCGCGACTTGCGGCCCAGGCCCGTAGTAGCCCGACCCCATCTCACCCTGCAGGACGATGCCTGTTGGGTCATGCGCTAAGATGGTCGGAACCAGAGTATCCATTGCCACCTCAATGCCCCCACTGCTGATATCGGTGGCACCCGTCGGGAAAGCATGCCGGATGTAGCCTTCCAGCGTGCCGGAGAGATCGGCGGCGGCACTGCTGAGCCAGGCATCATTTTGCATCGTCGTTTCCGGCCCGATGAGGGAAACCACGTTCAAGAGATTCTTCGCGGCAAGTGCCGCCACCAGGTTGGGTTCAATGATGTTTTTGTAGTTCGCATACCCAAAGGATGGCGGCGGCGGTGTCGTGCCTGCCGCGTAGTGGGCCGCTTTCTGCGTTCCCGAAAGCGCGTAGCCATAGAAGGCGAACTCCTGCCCGCGCCCGGTAAACGGCACGGCCACATTCGCCGTCCCCCCGATGCCTGCATGGGTCTGGACCAGGTTGATGGTGCGTGCAGCAGATGTGCTCACACGCCCGAGCGAACTGTACAGATCAATCGTGCTCGTCGTTCCATCGTAGGTAATGACCCCGTAGTAGACCTGGTTCGCGACGACTGCTGGCGTTGCTTCTACGTCCACGTCCCCAAATGTCCCATTGGAGAGCTTGCCGCTCACCTGGTCGTAATAGAAGGAGACCTCTTCTGTAGAAACGCGTGTTCCCATGTCCATCAAGCCATCGTAGTTGGTGAGCTCGAGTGTTGGCCACAAGAACCAGCATTCCATTGACCAGGCATGCGCCCCCGTTGGCAGGGTAGCTGTGGGCACGCTGATATAGCCACTGCCCCCGAAGTTCATACTCGTCATCGGATCGTAGGGCAGGAGTCCGGCTTGCCCCAGTTCGACATACCCGACCATCGTGCCGTTATGCGCGTTCCCGCTCACATCACGGCTATCCCCGCGTCCGTACCAGAGCGGCGTATCAGCCTGGATGACGGAAGCGTAGGCGCTGATCGGCACGGGCGGTGGCGTCACCGGCGCATGCTGGGCAGCGGCAAACAGGCTAGCAAGCGTGCTGTATTGCCCATTGGGACGTGGGGCCTGGGTCACCGAGTCAATCAGGTCAAGCAGGCCACCACCTCCACCCGCGCCGCTACAGATATTGAAGATGCAGGCAAGGGCCGGGCCTGCCGCTGTGATAGCCCCCCAGGCGTTCGTTGTGAAAGGGATCATGAACGTGGGATCAGTCCCCCATGCGCCAGGGGGAAACCCGCTATCGAAGTTCCATTCCGTCAGGCAGATCGCTACCTCGTGTCCAAGTGCCGTCGTCACCTGCTGCCGGATATCCTCGGTATAGACATAGTAATAGGCGGCAAGTGCCATCTCCTTTGTTTCCGAGGTATCTGAGCAGTACATATGGAAGCTGACGGCATCAGGGAGGATACCCGAAGAAACGACGGCAGTCAGCCAACTGGACAGGTAGCCACCAGGGTCCCCCACGATGATGGCCGGACCCATGTACGCTGCCGCCGCGTTAATCGAACGTAAATGCGGGATGGTGGTAGTCCAGTACGAGTTATACTGCGTGGTTGAGACCGTTGGGGACGTGTAGAGACTTGGTTCATTGCCAAATTCATACAACAAGCAGCGCGACCCGTAGTGGGTGACGATATGCTGGCAGCGGGCGTCATCCCACGGATGTTGCAGGTTCACGAGCATCACACATCCCGCGTTAGTGATGGCGGTGTAGTAGGTGTCGAGTGTCGCATCCGAGTCTGTGCCCAGGTCATCGGTGAAGACACGCACCACGGTCGTGCCTGCCGCCTTGACCAGGCTTTGGATCGCGCTTGAGTCCAGGAAGTTCGGCGAGAGATAGGGGCCGGTGGTGACCATGCCTAACGCATAGTTGGAAATGCCCGATGGCAAGAATGACTGCCCTGGTAAGAGTGTATACGACATGTTTGCTTCCTCCTTTCTTCCTCTCTCTCAGAACGTATCCGGCTCAGAGAGCCCGCTCACATACGTGATACAGGTGTAGCCACGCGTGTTGACCAGGTGATCGATCAAATCGGCAAAGGCCGTACACCAGCCACTTGATAAGAGCGTGAAGGGCGCGGGCGAGTTCACGCTCACGATCACATCGATACCTTGGGCCTGGGCATTCTCAAAGACGGCATACCATTCCTGCATCAGCGCATTCGTGAAATCATAGGTACCGACCACGCCGGTGGGGCACCACCAGGCGACGGAGGTGGCTGCTGTCCTGATGATCGGTGGGTTCATAAAGGCCAGCCTGCTATTGATGAGGGCACGCTGCGTGGGTGAAATCGGCGACGCGGGACCAGACGACACGCCGGTCCCGGATGCTGGTGCCACCTCCGCCTCGGCAGTCGCAATAGCTCCAAAGGCCGGTGTTTGCACAAGCAGGCCCTCGGCGGTCACGGTCACATTATCGCCAGAGAGGACGTTGCCCGCCTGGTAGTACGTCGTCGCAAAGCCAGAGGTGGTGGCAAGGCTGGCAATGGCTGCCGCAAACCCACCCGGGTCATTGGTGATGTTGGCATTCCATTCCCCGATACTCACGCCTCTATTGTGTGCCTGGGCAAACGGCCAGCCACTCGCTTCATTATTGATGATCTTGTTCTGCCAGGTATTTGACGGGTAATCGTCATAGAGGTGATAATCCCATACCAGGTCGGGCTCAGGGTAATCTGGCTCTGCCCCGGCGTAGATACCGGCAAGGGAGGCCGAATAGATGAAGATGAGCGAATGTGGCTGAAGTGCCCTGATCGCAGCAATCACCGTCCCGTTGGCACTGTATTGGTCTGCAAAGCCGGTCGGCTCGTTGAGCGAGTCAAACAGAATGGCGGGATCACTCGGGTAATAGTTCGCAATGAAGTCGCTAAAGAAGGCAGTAGTTGCCGTCAGTTTTTGCGCATCCGTCCAGGGTGGATTATTCTGTGTATCCTGGCTCGTAATACAGGCAGTGACCGGTGTGCCTGCTGTGAAGGTATCAAACTGCGCCCCATTGGGCGAAACGCTCGAGGATGCAGTAAGGCCCATATATCCCGATGTGAGTGCGCTGTCCGTCACGGTGATCTCCCAACTTCCTGGCTCTGGGCTCCCATCGTCGGGCCAGGTCTTGACCTTGAGTGTCGTACCCGTGACGTTGAAACGCATCCAGTAGAATTGGCCGCTCGTGTGTGTAAGAGCCGAATTTGCCAGAGTGGTATTCGCTCCCGCTACCAGCTTCCCTAGCCACGTATGACCGCCATTGATCTGTGCCCAGTAGTAGGTATTCTCGTCGGTATAGCGGAGCAGAATACCGGCGAACGGGTTATTCGTCGGGTCGTTGATTGCCAGGCGCACGAGTGCTTCAGTATCAGCAATCGTCTCTGTTCCCAGGATCATGTCAACAAAGTCAAACACACCAGTCGAAATGACCCCCTCTCCACTACTGAGAGAGAGATAGCTACTGAGCCCAGCCTTCTGTACCCATACCTTCCCGCTGGAAGCCGTCCCCCAGGTGCTTGTAGCATTTGCGCGGTTGAACATATCGGAGGTCGAATAAGGCGGATTGCCAAGATCACTACACTGCTGCCCGCTCTGTTGCGGTGGAATGGTACAGTAATTGGTCGGGTCAATCTCAACGTAGTTCCCCGCCGCCTTCATCCACCCAATGACCGTCTGTATCCAATCCTTATAGTGCGTGATCCCATCAGGCATCAGCACGTTGTTGTTCCACCAGGAGACGTTGATACACACGCGCCAGAGGTTCATCGAAAAATTGCTCGCAAAGGCGTTGATGCGGGCCTGGGTGAAACCTGCCGTCCCATTCCCATATTCCAACCCTGCCGTATTGAGTCCGCGCAAGAAGACAGGCTTTCCCGCATCGTTGACGATCTGCCCGTTTGCCACATGCAGCCAGGACCCGTTATACGCATCCTGCTGCACGCCAAAGCCCTTAAACGGCTGCGAACTGGCATCAGTCGCATTCACCACAATCGCGACCACGGGCGCGGGAGGTGGTCCAGGCGGCGGGGGAAGCGGTGGAGGTGGAGGTGGAGGAGGTGGCCCAGGCGGTGGAGGACTCACCACGACGCTTGGCGCTGTCGCTGCATGCAATCCAATACTTCCGGCACTTCCACCACCACCCGTCCCAAAGTTGGTCACACTGAAATTCTGGTACTTGATCGTATCGGATGGGGCGTTGACGCGTGTTCTGATGCCCCATTGCCCGGCGCCGGTAATGGCAGTCGCGCCGCTATCGGTGCCGGTGATTGACCAACCCGCCGGTTCGCTCCCACTTTTCAGCCAATGCTTGACATAATAATTAGAGCCATTGATGCGAAAACGCATGGCGTAGAGCGTATTCGGACTGATGGCAACACCCGTGTTCTTGAGCATATTCACCGCGCCCGCCACATTGCGATCAAGTTCCAGCGTATTGCCGCCGGTCACACAGGCGCGATAGAAGGTGTTCGTCGCCGTCGCACGCAGCACGAGGCTTGGCTGATCAAGGATGCTGGAGACTTCCCACTCGACATAACTCTCGGCATTCGCTTGTACTTGTGTCCCCAACAGCGCGACCTCTGACGGGCTGCCGGAGGAGGCGGTGACTTGCCCCATGTTGCTCACAATGGAGGCTGCTGTCGTCCCCACTACATCGGTCTTCGTCCAGGTTTCCCCGCCGGACGAGGTGCCCCAATTGGTTTGATTGGCGCGGGTCATCGTATCGCTTGAATAGGTCGTGAGTCCACTTGCCACGCCGTAATCCATCAGCATCGTCCACTGCACGGTGAGCGTTTGCGAGAGACTTGCCGCATTGTAGACGATCACGTACCGCAGCATAGAGCCACCCCCACCGGTATCGTTGAGCGAACTGTCGATGAAGGCAGCGGCACTGCCATCGGAAAGTGTCGCGGTGAGTTGCCCTTGTGCGAGTTTTGCCTCCACGTAGAGCACCAGGGTGCGCGAGGTGGTATCTGCAGGCGCCGTCAGGTAGAAGCCGTTCGCCACGCCCACGACCGTACACCCAGTTGTCGTCGTCACACTGCCGTCCGGGGTCCCATCCGTCCACACATAGGTGATCGGCGTGGCGGTATCCTGACTCATGGCACTGCTGCCGATTTCCGTAAAATTGCTGATGGTGGGGGTGACTCCCGCTTTATGCTCATACGCAAACGCGCCAGGATAGCCCCAGTGGGCCCAATCACCGGTCTCAAGGGTGAGATTGATCGACCCGGTGGGCGTGGTGGAGGTGACCGCAAGCGAACCGTTCGCGGGCGGGGGCGAACTATTGCCCAGGTATTTCGCGATTTCGACCACCATCGGCGCGTACTGCACCTGTTGTGGGTAGGGCGATTGCGTCGAGATCAAGTCATCGGTGCCGCCGCCCGCGTTGCCCGCCGCGTCCCACTGGCAGGCCATATCCAGGTGCCCGGCGACCATACTCTCCATCGCCGCTTCCGTCCAGGTCGTATTGAAGGGGTTCTGCTGCGTATAGGCTTTCTGCGGGTTACTGGCATCGATGTTCCACTCGGTCAAGCAAATCGGGAGAGAGAGTGGCGTGACCGTCGCAATCGCCGCTCGTAGCGTCGCGGCATCACGCGCAAAATTGCCGGAGAGCGGGGTACAGCAGGTCTGATCGCACGTGGAACTGGTGCAGGGATAGACGTGGTAGGAAATAGCCGATGGCATCACCCCACTGGTGACGCACCCCTGGAGCCAGGGGACAAGATAGGTGTTGACGTTGGCAAAGACACCAAGGGCAGGTCCGATGAAGGCCGCACCGGTGTTGAGTGCTCGTAACACCGGAATGAAACTGTTCCAGTTCGCAAGGTAGGTGGCTCCGGCAATGGCAAGATCGGGCTCATTGCCAAACTCATACAACAAGCAGCGACTACCAAGATAGGTGACGAGACTCTGGTTCCACACATTATCCGTATCGGAGAGAATGACCAGCATGACCGTCCCGCAGGCGTTGCACGCGGCTGCGGTGAGGTCGATATAGGCGTTACTTGAGCCGTTGGGGATGGCGCAGCGCATGATCGTGAAGCCTGCCGCCTTGATCTGACTCTGAATGGCAGGCGTATTGCGCACGGTAGTGGCGGCAAAGTCGGTGCTCATATTGGTGCCAAAGATGTAGTTCGACACCCCGTTCACAAAGACTTGCCCCGGAAGCGTCCCGGGCGAGTTCATGGGTGCACCCGCAAGCGCCGCCGAGTAGAGCGAGACTGACGACGGATCGCCAGGAGTCGAGAGGTCAAGGGTACTATAGGTATCGAAGAGCACGGTATCAGAACTGGTTGCGATACTCCCACGTAGCCCGGAGAGTCCGGCTTGTGTGAGATGGCTGTCCACCTTGAATGCCGACCACTTCTTTGGCTCGGACGACCCGTCATTTGGCCAGTAGCGGGCCCACAGGCAGTTTTTCGCAATGCGAAACCGCAGCAGATACGACGTGGTCACCTTGAGCGTGGCTGGCTGGCTGGTGAGCACGATGGCATCGCCGCCGGTCATATAGATGAGTTGTATCGTCGAGCCTGTCAGTACGGCAGCGTAGTAGGAAGCGGCACCTGCCGTCGCACGCATCACCAGGCCGCCAGAATTGGCGAGATTGGAAAGATTCACGATACCAAGCACCTCGCCGTCCTGTAGGGTGTGCGTGCCAAGCAGTGCAATCCCGCTACTGGCGGCGCTCCCTGCCATCTGTCCCGCATTGCCCACAATGCTCCAGGCGGGCGTGCCGTTTTCACTCACCAGGCTGTAGGTTTCGCCGTCAGACGCCGTGCCGAGTCCGCTTTGATTGGCTCGGTTATAGGTATCAGAGGACACTCCCACACCAGTGGTCAATCCTTTTTCCAGCACGTAGGTCACCGAGAGGAGTTTCCCTGGACTCCCCGCCTGGTAGGAAAGCGCATACTGGCCAGCGGACACACCGGACATATTGGAGAGCGAGCTATCATAAAAGTCGGGCACACTTCCATCTGAAAGCGAGGCCGCAAAGGTGGCCGTGCCTCTATCGACATCGCAGTACACCTCGAGCGTGCGAGGCGTTGTATCGGCGGGCGCGGTCAAGGTGAAGCCGTTGCCAAGATTTGAAACGGTCGCCGGTGGGGGTGGCGGCGGTGGCGGCGGTGGTGTGGTGGAGAGGAACAGCGTCACGGTCACCGGGACCACAATGGGTGCGCCAGACGACGGTGTAAACGTAAAGGTCGCCGTTTCGGTGTAGGTGTTGGCAGTGAGACCAGTAATGCTCACGCTCACGGCATCCACAAACGAGATGCCCGCATTCAGCGTGCCGGATGTACTTGCAGCAGAAAGCCACGATCCGCCAGAGAAGACAAGTGCCCACGTGCCACTCACTGAACTGCTCGTATTGTGCAGTGTCAGATTTTGGTTGGCCGGATTGCCACCACCCACGGTCGCGGTGTAGTTGAGCGCGGTCGGGGTCACGGTAAAGCCTGCTGGCGGTGGTGGGGGTGGAGGTGGTGGAGGTGGAGACACACCCACACCAAGTAGTGGTGAGAGATCGCCGTCAATCGTGTGAGCACTCTTCAAGAGGAAGGGCAGGCCATAGAGCTTTTCGATACCGCGCAGGATGCCGTACGAATTGATATTGGAGGTCATGGGGGCGATGCTGGCGTTGGCAGCAGAAATGACGATACACACGGTTTTCCCGCCACCCGGATAGGCACTTGCGCATCCCTTGTCACCGATGCCTGCATTGTCAGTATCCGGGTGACTCTCGTCATACCAGAGGATAATCATGCCACCCGCTGCATACCAGGACGAGCCTTGCACCAGCGTCACAAATCCTTGCACCCACCCGTCGCTTGAGTTGGTCGGATCGGTATGCCCGTTGTGCGCGTTATTTGGCTGGATAAAGACAAATGGTGGCACCGTCCCGGCAGTGAGATCGGTGGTAAGATTGGTGTAGTTCACGAGGTGCGCCTGCTTATAGGCGGTCGTATTGCCAATAAAGCTCTTGAAATAGGCCGAGGGGCAGTGATGCTGCACAAATCCGCCGCTATCTGGGCCAATATACCCGGCACTCGGTAAGTTCTCCGCATAGTGTTTCCACCCAATCCCCGCCGCGTCCAGGCTATCGGCAAGTGTCGCGCCCGCGAGTCCGGCACCGGGGACAAAGGAATCTTCCACGCACTGATCATCGCCCGACCAGATCGCCATGTAGTTTGGCAGTGATTGATGGGTCACCGCGAAGTAATTGGTGCAATTGCCATAGGCAGCAGCGAGCGCTGTGATGTGGGGAAAGTTGCTGTTCCCGATCACCTGGGTATAGGAGTGGTTTTCCAGTGCGCAGATCATGACATGTGGCGGCATCGTTCTCTCCCTCTAGCCCGTAATAGGCCCTGGCAGCATTTTGCTCCCGGTGGTCGTACTGGCCGCGCTACTATCAGGTGTGCCATCGGACCAGGATGCCGAGACGATGGCCATGGTATTCTGCACCGGCGTGCCGCTCCCGACGATGGATGGCGCGGTAATCTGCGATCCGCCGGTACTCTTGTGATCCACACTGGACGCACTCGTGAGTCCGGTATGCATCCAATCAGCCGTACCAAGCGCCGTCAGATTGACACTGGTTCCGGCTCCAAGGGCGGTGAATGCGCCAGTCAGGGTACCTCCGCTCCCTCCTCCACCTCCACCGCTACCCCCCGTATAGAGCCCTGACAGTGTGAGGAAGAGGCCCCCATTTGCGGCAAACGTCGGACTGATCCCGAGTTCCGCCATGATCCGGCCTTCCATTGGCCACGGCCAGAGTGGCGTGGTCGTGAGTGTCCCATTCACGTACTGGTAGAGAATATTCGCGCCGATATCCGCGCCGCCCGATCCCGCGCCTTCCAGTGCCGAACTGCTCGGAATAAAGAGTGCGCCGCCGCGTCCATAGAGCGTGATGTTGTACCCAGGATCAACGGAGAGGTCAGAGGCAGCGAGCGCGACACCGTTGGCCGTGTTATCGAAGAAATCGCAGAAGGTATGACTGTTGTCATTGGTGATGGCCGTCTTGTTGCCGACGAACACACTGTTCAGCACTGGGATGGCTTGACTGCCGGAGGCGAGATTGAGCCCGGTGACGCAGTTGCGAAACGTGCAATTGGTGATCGTATGGCTACCCGCGTTGCCATTGTCATAGAAACCGTCTCCGAAGACTTTGTTCGTGAAGCTCGTATTGGCCGGTGGCGGCGTTTCAAAGTAACAATCCTTGAAGGTCGTACTGCCAACGCCTAGATCGTTCAAGTAATAGCCTTCGTAGTTGTTGACGAAAATGCAGCCAAGCACTTGTGTTGCTGTATCTGGCAAGCTCGTCGAATCCGATGTTTGAAAGGTCGCGGAGTAATAATTTTGTTGGGCTTCAGCTTGATAGGGGATGGCATTGATGCCATAACAGTTTTCCCAGGTCACATGATCGCTGCCATAGGTATTAAAACACGAGCGTGGTTCTTGCGCGGTATCGGTAATTTTATTCCAGTAGGCAAAGCAGCGCCTGAAGATGATGGTCGAGTTGTGATACGTCGAAAACATATAGCGACCAGGGCCACTTGCGACCCCATCTTCTATCAGGATATTACTGAGGCCAGGGCCAAGTAAGTTATAGATGTGGTCGTTGCCACCAGCCGCGTGATAGCCGGAGCAGCGCCGGATGTTGACATTGCTCACGCCGCCGCCTGTCGCGCCGAAAAACTCATAGACGGAGCCAGGTCCAGAATTTTGAAAGATAATGCTCTGCACATCGACATAGGTACTATCTGCCATATACAAGGGATAATTCGACCCGGTGTTCTTTCCGTCAACCACGGCTTTCCCATCATTGGTTGCTTGGATGGTGATATGGTGTGCAGATGTCCCATGCACGCCAGAGATCAGCATCAAATGTGTTTCGGTATAGCTTCCATCGTTCAAGTTGAGCGTATCGCCAGGCACTAGCGCGTTGATCTTCGTCACGAGGTTATCACCCGGGTTCGCAAAGTAGACCGTGCCACTGGAGGACGACACCACAAAGGTGACGGTACAGGTCGCGGTGAGCGGCGACTGCCCCGTTGGCGTAAAGGTCACGGTCACCGTCTCGGTATAGGTTGCGGCGGTGAGGCTCCCTGTTGCGGCGGTGAGGTTCACGCTCGTACTTGCGCCCGCGTTCAGTGCACCAGACGAGGAGGAGGCCGTGAGCCATGCGCCGCCGGTGATTGCCAATCCCCAGGTACCGTCGAGCGTGCCAGTAGTATCGATGGTGATGGGTTGCGATGCGGGATTGCCCGCCCCGACCGTCGCGGCAAAGGAGAGTGTCGAGGGCGTGAGGGTAAACCTGCCCGTTCCGCCGCCGCCGCTACTCCCAAAGCCGAGCGGAATGGCGCGTGCGGCCCATGCGCCGTTATCGACTTTGAGGAAGGTCTGCACCGTACTGAACGCCTGGAAACGGACGGGCGTCCCGCCACTGGTGAGACAGGCAATACTTTTGGTATCACCGAGATAGCCACCATTTGGCGCGTCATAGGAGCATGTGTAGAGATCGGCGTGCTGCGCACCATGATTTTTGAGGGTCCGGAGCGCGCCCAGGCCGCCGCTCGTGTTGTAGTAGTCTGACTGCGATTGCGGCGATGCCCCACCGGCTGGGCCGGTTTGCCCAAACTCGGTACACCAGATCGGCATGAGGGCATGCCCATTGGCGTTCAGGATCGCGCGGATGTCGTCCAGTTCCGTATCGATGCGATAGGGGGCGGAGCCTCCCCCGTAGGCCGGTACCTGATAATTGTGGAAGTTGACATAATCAAAGAGGGTGAGTACATCGGTATGATCCCCGCCGGGATTGTAGGTGGCATCAGTGGGTGGATTGACGAGGGTGTTATACACGTTTTTGATGTGCGTCTGATCCTGCCAGAAGCATCCCCATGTCCCAATTCTTCGTGTCCAACCGCCGCCGCCCGCCGAGACAGCCAGGCGCATGCGTGGCACAACGGTTCTCGCCATCAGCACGTAGCGCATGGGGTTACGGCAATTCACCAGATCGCCGTGGGTATCGAAATCTTCATTCCCAACTTCGATGTTGTCCACCCAGATGGGTCGCTTACTTCCATCATTCGCTATCGCGTTTTCTGGGTTGCCGTCACCACTATAGCGGCGGCAAAACTTTGCAGCAAAGTCGGCCCAATTACTCTCCTTGCCAAACCAGTACGAGACCCCAGGATTGCACGGAGAGGAATAATCCGCCCACGATGGGCTGGTCGGGCCTTTGACATTCAACTCACGCAAGGGAAAGGTAATCCGCAACCCGGCGGCGTTGGCCTTCTGGAAGGCATCATCGGTATAGGCCCAATTGAAATTAAGACTGGACGGCTCGATCAGGATCATGGATAACTGCAACCGCACACGCGACGCGCCGAGTGCCACCGCGTCGGTGAACAGTTGCGGATTAATCAGCTTCGTCGTAAATGCGCCGTGGGTGATCCCCAGTGGATTATCGTCAATTGTTGGCCAGCCGTGTATGACTGAAGTCATGCGTTCCCCTCCTCTTCCTAGCTGCTGCTTATTTGCCAAAAGTCAGCAGCGAGTGTGCTACTGCTCAGATACTGATACGGGATGGTAAAGTAGCCTGCCGTGCCCCAACTCGCGCCCCATGAGTTGCGCACGGTAAACCGACCGGTCGCATCGTCATAGCCGACCGCCACACAAGCATGCCCGCCAAGTACTGTCTCCTGGGACGCGGGGAGAGGCACGATGCCGGAACTCGCGACTACCTGACTTTCAAAGCTCTCATAGACCGTGAACCCAAATACGAAGCAAAAGCCCGAAGCCAGGCACGATTTGAGTTGGTCAAGTTGCGTATTGTCGAGCCTCGTGTAGCCGGTCACGAGGTCGGTTTTGGCGAGCGTGTAGCACACAGGGATCGGGCGTTTGGCAAACTTACGGATCACATAGGGCCACTCCTTCTCATCGCACACGCCCGTACTCGCAATCGTCTTGATGCCATCCCGCAGTGAGGCCCCCGCGTCACTGTGGATCGTATGTTCAATCACTCGCTCATTGAAGTAGATGAAGAGGCGTGACGGGGTAAACTCCGGGAGGCTCTGTTTGATCTGATTGAACTCAATGGCCCCCGCGATGGCATTCGCCGTGCAACTGCCGAGTTGCCCCTGATCGTAGACAGGCGGGCACATCCCCCGCATATCGATGCTTGGTGGGAGTGCTACCAGTGGCTTGGCGCGGTAGAGATGATCTCTTTGGTCGGGCACATCGGGACGCCAACCGTAGCGTGCAATTGTAAACATAGTGTTCTCCTATCTACCGAGCCCTGCAAGGGTCGTTTGCCACGAATTCATCAGATAGCCGCTGCTTGCCGTGATCGTAAAGTAAGGGGTTGCGTCGATAAAACCACGATCCGGTATCCCGTTGTCCTTGCGCCACGTCACGACTATATCTGTAATGAGACACTCAAAATCGACAAGTGCATGTTGAGGCAGGAAGACACTCGTGAGTTGTCCCACCGCCAGCCCTCCTCGTGGAGTCGTGAAGTTGATCGTCGTGGGCTTGGCGGTGTACATGGTTTCACGTGAAGCGGCAAGTGCGGCGGCGGCGGCACTGGTCAGTCCTTGCGCCGTCTCTGCCACCTCCACAATGCCGGTGCCTGATCCCTCAATTTGCGCCTGTGCGGCAATCTCTGAGGCATTGCTCACCGTGGCGACCACATTGGTTTGCCCGTTATAGGTGAAGGTCAACTGAAGACCAGGGGCAAGTGTCAATGCACTTGCATCTTGCGGGACATCATAGGAGCCAACGGTGTAGTAGAAGTCACGGCCCACATCGATACCGGCCACGCCAAAGGTGTAGTCCTTCGTGCCATCCGTAATATCCACCAGTGAGGAGACCGGATGTTGCAAGGTAAACGTGCGGCGAAAGCCATCCGTCCTGAAGGTTTCGGGCGCAACGAGGCTCGTATCCGTGCCGCCGAGTATCCAGGGCGTATTGCGATAGAGCGAACCGGAACGATTGACGGTGACCGGACTATTTGACAGCAGAATATCGGCACCAGTAATCAGGAAGGGTGCCAGTTGTGCCGTGTGCGATTGGAAGAACATCGAGGCAGATGCACCGGTGAGGGGATCATACCGTAATTTCCACCAGGAATTGCTCTGTTTGGCCATATCATCTACATCGGTGGCAATGGTGTTGGTTGAGCCATTCAGCACGCTATACGTGGTGCTGGGAATGAGCGCCCCTGTCCCGATGTTGGGAGAACGCACCGAGGTCGTTATATCGTAGAGTTGCGGCGTGGCAGTCGGATCGGTGCTGGTGAGACGTACCTGCGTCCAGGCCACAAGTCCCTCCACACTATCGCCCAGGGCCGTCACGCGGAAATGATAGAAGAGCGCCGCCGATGCCCCGGAGACCGTACTGGTACGCAGTCCGCATTGCCCGACTGCCAGTGGGAAGTGATCGGTGTAGGTGAGCAGTTGTACTCCATCGAAGGAAACCGTCATGGACCCGCCGAGCATCAGCACGCATATCCTGTGCGGCACGCCACGTACCCATGAGAGCGTCGCGGTCGCGAGCGTCGCACGCACAGTGTTGGTCACTTTGCAGAGTGTCGCGGTGTTCGGTGTCGGGGAACTGGCATCGCCAATCACCAGGTCATAGAAATTGTTGCTATCGACGAAGCGCCACACGAGACCCCCGGCATCGGAGAGCCCCATGTCGGTCACCAGGTCGATATCATCGGCAACCAGGCTGTTATACAAGAGGAACGCATTCGTCCCACCTGATGCACTGATATATGAGGTGGCAGGCACCGCCGTCGAGAAGTCCCAGGTGGCGGTGGTCCCATTGGTCTGGAAGGTCGAGACATAGAAGCCACTCGTATTGCTGTCAAAGGTATCATCTATCGGGTCGAGTTGGCTCTGTATGCCTGCGATTTGGGCGTTGCCTTGTGCGCCACTGCCAAGGTTCGTCCAGGTGGTGTTATCAGGCGCACTATCGATGAAGATGTTCGTTCCAGGCGGGGTTGCCCCATTCCAATTGACGAGCGTGGACCCGGCACGCCCGGCGGCTGAGAGGTCAAGGCCAAGGGAGACTCTGCTCCCTGCTGCGTTGGTTTGTTTGGTGAGCCAGATGGTCCATCCCTTCAGAATGGGGGTCACAATGGGCGCGTTGGCTCCAAGGAGGAACTTGATCCGCACGGATTTCCCCACCGTATTGGTCCCTGGTGCCAGGTTGGGGATGGCGCTGCCACTGGTCGCCGATTGCCAGGTAGCCCCACCATCCACGCTGGTGAGCGCGGAGAGCGTCCCACCCGACGGTACATCCGCATCCCAGGCAACCAGGGAATTGCCGACCGTGCCAATGCCTGAGCCAAGGACGATACCTGAGCCGTTATCCCATTGGCCGGACAGACTTTGCACGACCCCAAAGTTGTCATAGATGCCGGTATAGCCATTCCCACTGGCGTTGTAGTAGCGAATGCCAAATCCGCCGGAGGCTGTCCAGGTGCTGTCGGTCGCGTTGATCCACAGCACGTCATCGACGTAGACCTTATGGGAGTTCCCATTCACGACGACTTTGAGTGTATAGACGGTATTGATTTTGGGTACAAAGGGGAGGAGCACATCGGCAATACTGACATAGGTCCCGGTGGTCGTCCCGGCATTATTCGCCCGTCCAAGTTGCACATGCACAAAGGGCGTGGCTGAAAAGGTGGAACCCATCCCCGCGTTAAATTCCAGCATCACCGTATAGGCCCACGTCTCGTTGGCATTGGCCCAGTTCGTGGTGCGATACACGAAACCCACGCCGTTTTCCCGACTCACATCTTCACGCACAGCCACACTCAGTTGTGCCGTAAAGTTTTGCAGGTTCGGTGCATTGTTGAGCTTCACGCGGATATCCCCGCCGGATATCGCATAGATGTTGAGTTGCCGATACCACGTATAGACATTCGTGGTGGCAAGGGCCGTATAGATCGTCACATTGCCAATCGTGCCATCAGGCCGATCCCATCCCGTCCAATAGCCGGAGAGCGTGACACCCACATCAGTCGATGGAAAGAGGTTCGTATTTGCCCCACCCGGGTCACTATACCAGGCGGTATTCGTATAGTTGCCGGTGTTGAAATCTCCCTGGACTCCTGCGGTCGTGATGCTATCGGTTTTCACTTGCGACCAGGAACTCGAAACGGTCGCTTGCAAAGCGGTGAGGATCGGTGAGAGTTCAGGACTTGGGTTGGCGATGGCGAATACCGCCTTGACGTACATACTCCTATTGGTCACGTTGAAGCCACCAGAGAGATTTGGAATGGGAGACTCAAAGGTTGCTGCCTGCCACGTCGCCTTATTGTCGATGCTCGTGTACAAGGTGAGCGTAGTACCGGCAGGCACATTGGGGGAAGCCATGCCACTGGCAAGACTCGCGGCAGTTGTGGTCGCCGCCATGCTCGTTGTCCAACTGAGCAGGCTTGCCCGCACCAGTTTGGCGGCATCAATACTCAGAGCCGGACTGATCCAGGTCCCCACTTGGTCATAGACCGTCACAAACATCACTGAGAGGTTGGTATAGCCATTATCAGTCGTCAGGTAGTTGCCACTGATGCTCTGTTGTTGCGGTGAATAGGCGTGTTGCGAGCTATCGAAGACCGTCTTCTTGACGCCGCCACTGTTGTTGTACACGAAGATGTTGCGAAAATAGGCGAGGTACGTGCCGCCGGTATCGCCCTCAAAGGCGAGATCAACGTGCGAGATAGTTTTGCCTGCCATGAGCGTCAAATCAATCGTGCGGTGATACCACTGATCGTTGGCATAGCCGGAGAGATCGGTGCCAGGATGCGCTTTGATAAAGTTCTGGTCATGCATTGCCTGCGTGTTATTGGGGAAGTCACGTAGGCCAATACCATCGGTGGTGGTGAAATCGACGGCCCCTTGAATGAGTGGACTGGTTGAGGAAATCCACACGTCGTATTGCAGTGTATCGCCCGAGGCAATCACGGTGGCGCCGTCGTTGCACACTTCCCAATAGGCGTAGGTATTGCCGAGATTGCCCGCGCTTGATGAGCCATTGGTCCCGCTATACTTGAGTGCGCTATATGCCTTCAGGTTGAGTTGCGAGAAGGGCTGCCCACTTGCCGCGCAATCCACACTCGAGAGCGTCGCGCCCGTCACAAAGTCTCGGAACCCACTGCCAAAGGTCGTACTTGCGGGCGTCCCCTGCGTCGAGAGTTCCAGGTCCCCATCACCAACGTTGTCGGTCGCCACCACATTCGTCAGTGTCCCTGCCTGAAAATCGGTGAGCGTACTCTCGCGCCGTTGTGCATACGAGGCCGTGACACCCTCAGCTTCCAGGTAGTTCGCAAGCAAGTAGACGACGTTATCACCAGCGTACTGGTTGCTCATGGCATCGTCGTCAGAGGCACCGGATGCCACGCGCTTATCGGCCAGCCAGTGTTGGTCAAAACACGTCACAGTATGTGTGATCGCGGTTTGCGGGGAGAGATTCGTTTCCGTCGCATCGTTGACGTAGCCCGTGAACAGGCGACCAGCGTAACTATCGGTGATAGTCACGGGTTGCATGGGTTGAAAATGGAGTGTTCCTGTTTTGTCAATCACCACAAGACGGATTGTTGAGCGTTGGTCAAGCGTATCATGCAGACTTGGCGGCGTACCATTCAGCAAGGAGACGGGGGTTGAGCCAATTGTTGTGGTAACTACCATTTCTACACCCTCATCCCTGTCCGTAGTTGGGCATTGCGAACCACGCTGTGTCCAATCTGCTCGCTGTCCAGGATGATGTACACATGATTTTCAATGACCCCGCCTGCTCCACTCGAGGCGGCCATCTGAGCTGCCTGGTATCCTCCAATAGATGGAAGGTAGGGAAGAAGAGGACCCCCGGAAGGAAACAGGGGAGCAAATGCGGTGGCAAGCACCGATGAGGCAGCCTTGATCTTTGGCTGTTGGGCAAGCAGACCTTGTGTAAGGAGGTCGCCGAAGTCAGGCATCCACTCATCGGAGTGTGCCAGGACTCCTTCCGTTGGCAGGGAATACCCCAGATTGGCCTGCACCAGGTGGGCGACTTGCCCGACCGATTGTTGGAGGTTGGGGATTTGTGCCTCAATGCCCGCCGCGTAGGCATTGAGCATATCCGCGCCCCATGTCTGGGCATTGCCCGTAATCTGTTGCATGACCTCCGCGATGGCAATCTTCATGGCGACGGTATCGGAGATGCCCATATCCTTCATATGTTGGACTGATCCAATGACCTGATCGGCCATCGATGACGCCGCTGAGGCTGAAAGGTGCTCGGTATCTTGGAGTTGTTGGGCAACCTGGTCATGCAGTTGCATGACGTTATAGGTGGTCTGATCTTTCTCACGCATGACCTGGGCAATCCACTGATCGGCCATGTTCGTGGCGTCCTGGGTGGAAAGCCCAAGCGTTTTCTGAAGCTCATCAATCATCTGCTGGCGCATACTGGCCATCTGCTGCGGGGAGGCATTCTGCATCTTTTGCAGTTCAGCGCTCCACTGGCTTGACATCTGGGTCGCGGTGCTATAGGAGAGATGGTAGGTTGAGATCAGTTCTGAGGTGATGCCTTCCTTCATGCTCTCCATATCAGAGGCGGAATTGGTCTGCATTTGTGCGAGGGCCTGCTCGACGCCACTGACGAGTTGCTGCGCGGATTGGATGGCCTGCTGTGACATGGTGGCAAGATTGGCAGACACCTGGGTCTGCATTTGTTGTGTCCCATAAATCCAGTCATTCGCCATTTTTTCGGCATCACTCTGACTCTTGCCGGTGATTTGTTCCAATTCACTGACGATCTTCGCTTTCATGTCACTGATCTGGGCCACCGACATGGTATTGACGTTCGCTATTTCCGGGATAAAGGAGTCATGAATCTTGGAGGCAGCGGCATCAATCTGCGTACTCAAGCCTTTGGCGGTATCATCCATATTCTGTTTGGTGGCAGCGAGCCCTTGTTGGATGAGCGGGATAGCAACCAGGACGAGTCCAATCGCGCCCCCAATCAAGCCAATGGATGCGGCCATACTCAGTGAGGAGGTCTTGACGGTATCGGCGGTGATCTCTGCCTGTGTCCCGACTTCCGCGAGCGAAGTTACTGACTCTACCGCCCCCGTAGCGACCCCTTCAGCCATCGTGGTTTCGGCAGTAGTACCGATACCCGCGAGGGAAGCCTCTGCCGCCGTCGCCCCCGTGGCCACTCCCTCGGCCATCGTCGTTTCGGCGGTGGTTCCGACCTCAACTTCAGCCGTCTTGACCAGGCCGAGGGAGCGAGCGAGATTGGGGAAGGTATCACTGATAAATTTCTCCAGGATACCGCTGAGTCCGCCAGCCTGCGTAAAGGCGTTCTGGAGCCCAAGCACAAACTCCGTCAGCTTGATACCCGCAATAGCCGTGCCAACCGTCACCAGCGCAATGCCAAGTGCCACCGCCAGGGGATTGCCCTTTTCCAGCCCCCCCACGAAGTCGCCAACCCAGCCGATCAATGTTCCCAGTACACTGGAGACAACCCCAATCGCCCCTGCCAGGAATCCAAGGGCATCATGGATCATGTTGGAAGAAGAAAGCCAGTTCTCGAGATGTCCGAGCAGTGCCCTGATGGGTGGGACGAGGTCATTGCCGATATCACCGGCCACGGCGCTCACGAACCCGCCCAGATCGTGTAGGGTGGTACTGATGAAGTGGGTTTTCTCATCCCAGTTGAAGAAATCGGTGATGATGGGCTCAACTTTTTGGGCCAACCCCACCACGGCTGGAATGACCTGGTTGAAGACGACATCGCCGACCGTCTTGAACATCCCGCCGATATCCGCGAGGTCCGGCTTGAGATTGAACATGGCTTGCTGGAAGGGGTTCATGGCTCCAGTCAAGTTGTCCACCATTGCTGCGTCATGATCGAAGGTATCGGCCAGGGGTTTAGCCACGCTCTGCACCTGGCTCATCGGATCAAAGACGGACTGGAAGGCATCGGCCAGGTTGGTCACATCCCCGACCAGATGATCTCCAATCGTGGAAACCATCGGGGTCAACCACCCCATCAGTTGCGAGACCACCGGCAAAAGTACCGACCCGATCTTGATGCCAAGGGCTTCGATGACCCCTCTTGCCTCATCCATCTTCTGATTGAAGTCGCCCTGGACCAGCGTCCAGCCAGCAATCTGATCGCCGCCTGCCTTCACTTGATCGGCAACGGCTTGCACATCATCCTTGAAAATGGCCAGGTGCGTCCCCGTCAGGTCGAGCATCCCTTGCATCTGCTTCGACCCCCCGGCGATATTTTTGAGGGCTTCAATATATTGCGGGGACCCGACCGTATACGTCGCGGCCAGGTGATCCATAATCATCTGCAAGGTACCGGGGAGAGAGACCTTCATCTCGTCGCTAACTTGTGCGGTCGTCAGTCCAATGGCAGCAATGGCTTTGGCCCCCGCACTGGCCGGGGCTTCGAGGGACATCATGGTTTGCCGCAAGTAGGTGGCGGCATTGGCGGCAGGAACCCCTTCGGCGGTCATGGTGGACATGGCCCCGATCACATCATTGAGTCCGATCCCAAGCGCGGAGGCCGTAGGAAGTACGGTTGCCATCGAAGTAGAGAGGTCACCCAGGTGGACTTTGCCGAGCGCGACACCCTCGATGAGGGCATTGGTGGCATTGGCGGCGGTCACATTCGCACTGGCGTAATCGGTCATGATGGTGGTCACGCCATTGGCAACCTCGGCGAGCGAGGCTGCACCTACCTTTGCGCCCTCGGCGGCGGCTTGGAGCGTTGTCAGGGCTTGTGCACCATGCTGGCCGCTACTCTCGATGAGATACATACCTGCTGCGAGGTCTTTGGTCGAGGTGCCGGTCGTCCCGGCCATTTGGAGGATACCATCGGAGACGAGTTTGAGGTTGGATTGTGATTCGCCAGCACCCGTCACGAGTTGGGTCATAGATGCGGAAAAATCACCTGCCATCTTGACCGTCGCAGCGCCTAGCCCAACGGCTGCGACGGTCGCACCAATCAGTAGTCCGCCGACGGCACCGCCAAAACTCCCAACCATCTCCTTGGCACGCGCAAACCCGGAGGTTAATCCATCAGTATTCACCCCAAGTCCAATTGAGGCCGTACCAAGAGAAAAGTCGCTCCCTGCCATCTTCCTCTCCCTGTCTCCTTACTCCTGCTGTCCCATCATGGCCTTCCACCTGGACAACTCATGTTCATCCTTCAACTGGAAAAAGGCGATCCAGGAGGCGAAGTCATCATCACTCATCACGGACTGACAGGCTCGGACGGTGGGGAGTCCGAGCTCATGGGCAACGCGGTACCACCATCCGAGGATGAGGTCCTCGCCAAGCCGTTTTTTGCGTGCTCAACTGCTGTGGCAATCGCCCCCAGGCCGAGGAACGGCTTCACCAGTTGCGCCAGGGCATTCAAGAGATCAAAGTCTTTCTCAGCCAAGGCAGCCGCGTCACTCATGAAATAGACTGGGGTTCCCTGTCCATCAGTGCCACCTGCATCCCGATAGCGCAGCGTGGCACACACCAGGCGTGCAGTATTCTCTGCTTCATCGGTGCCAAAGGTCGTGGCAATAAGTAACCGAGCCGTGGCAGACATGCCCACGAGCCGCAAGAGATCATCGGGCACTCCCCGTGCCGTGAGGAAGTCAGGGGTAGGAATATCCTCGACTTTGGGGGAAAAGGCACTCCCAAGGGTCAGATTGCGTAAGTCAAACGTCATACACGTGTCTCTCTCTCATTGTATTCACTAGAGCAGGGCCACGACGGCATCGCAGGTGAAGGACAAATCTTCCGATGCAAGTGTCGTGAGGTTGCTGGTCCAGGTTGTCATATCCAGGTAACAATAACTCTCAAAAGCATTGGTGCCGTTGGGGGCAACAAAGGACAGGATCAGCAGACTACTCGCCGTGAGATAGCCCACGAAGATGGTTGCCCCCGGTGTCAGTTGCCAGGTCTTACAGGTAAACTTGCCGCCACTTGAGAGTCCAGGCACATAGGTCGTCCAGCCCGCGCCCGATGCCCCCTGGAACGTGGTGCTATCGAGCATTGCCCGCGTCGGTGCAAAGGTGATATCGGTGGCCTGGGCAATCAGGGCATAGGCATAGTAGTTGAAAGCATGCAGACGCGCCTTATAGGTCGTGCCTCCTACAAGCGGCGTCGTGAGGACGACCTGGGCAGTGAGGTACCGCAGTGTATAGGTACTGGGGTCCAGCACACTTGACCAGGTGACCCCATTATCAAGCGAGGTCTCTACCGTCACTGCCACGTTTCTATCGATATAGCGCATGGATGAGGCAAGTGGCACGGTGAATGTCGCGTGGTCACCTGCATCAGTCAAGATGAGATCAGTACTCCCCACGCTAGGACCTACTGCAATGTTCACCGCCGCTTTGTAGCCGGGGAGCGCACTATTTGGCATAGGTTGACATCTCCTTTCCAGGAGAAGCATGACAATAAAAAAGCCATACCGTGAACTCTTCGTTCATTGGTATGGCCTCTAGGGCTCCGAGTTATTGAGTTGTTCGTGAAATGACTAGGTAGGAAAACCTAGTGCATGGACATGTGGAGAGGGCGCATAGGTAAAGCGGATCGTTGGGTTGAGGGCATAGGTTCCAATACCTTCAACCTCCACTACTTCACTATAGGATTCTTCTCCGATGATTCCCCTCCAATAGCGTATATGACAGGAAGCGCACTCAAATTCCACCTGATCTAACCACGCTCCATTCAGGCTCACCTGAAAAGAGGTGAGCTGATCGGTCGTGTCTGCTGGTTGTATCGGCTCCGGCAAGTTGAGTAGACGCATGGTACGGTATATGCTCCCATACTATCAAATGCTCACGATGACAGCCACGGCACCAGAACCAAATGCCCTGCTCATCTCGTTTTGCAAGTGTCTTACGTGTAATCTCACACTCAATCCGTTCTGGTAGCGCTGTCTGTCTCATTACCATTATACTGCATCCACTCCATATTCTCTACAAGGTCATGCTCCCAAAGGATGACAAGTTGATACCCACATGCCTTGATATAGGCTTCACGACTTCGATCACGAGCATTTTTCTTTGGATATGCCTTCCCACATTGTTCGCATCCGTGCCACCAACACCCGTAAACCTCTACAATTGTATTCATTGCTGGTAGATAGAAATCAACCCAGTACATTCCTATCTGCTTTTGTTGCTCATATTGAATACCCATCGCATCAAGCAACTTTTTGACTTGCAACTCTAGAGAAGATATTCTGATATTCTCTGAGGCTACTGTCGCAGTGTGCATATAAGCGAGACGTTCTTCATATGACTTGTCTTTCCAGTATTCAAGCCTCGCTTTTCTTGATGTTTCCGAGAGTCGGGCCTTTCGCTCCTCTGAGAGAGGTACACCCGTTATCGCTGCAACTGACTTCGCTCGTGCCTCATCGAGTATCTGCCGATTCCGTGCTCGAAACTCTGGATTTTCATAGGCTTTCAATACCCCTCGACTGATCTTTGCCAAGTGTTCAGGATCACTTGCGAGTTGCAGTGACGCTTCACGTCTTTTTTGATTGACTTCCTCAGTTGGCTTTCTTCCTTGATTGGCTTTCCCCATCCTATAAGCACTTTGTCGTAATGTCTCATAGGCTCCATGTGCGGCTCGTGTCGCTTGACGTTTCTGAAGTGTTTCTGAAGAAACCATGTGCCCTTTCTGAGATTCACTAATCTTGCGTTTCCATTCCTCTGAAAAAGGAGCTCGCTTCTTCCCTAACTTTGATTCTCGAATCCTCTGCTTGCCTTCCTCAGATATCGTATGGTTAGCCCATCCTTTATTTGGAACTTCCCTGTTCTCTCGCTTATTGGCCTCGCTGATCTTGCGCTTTTCTTCTTCAGTATGCGGATGACCAGGAAGCTTCTTATGTGTCTCGCTCATCTTGCGGCGCGATTCTTCTGAATAGGTTCTCCCTTTTCTCGCTTCCCTCATCTTGCGCTTTGTCTCTTCAGATCGCTTTTGCCCCCGATTAGCCTCTGAGATTTTGCACCGATGCTCTTCTGATAGTGCCATATAGCTCCCTTCACGCGGTATACTAATTTGATGCTTCCTATACTAAGTATAGCACGTGAAGCAGCTTGTAGTCAAGTTTTAACTAAACACCACACTCGATGTCATCGTAATGGAGTAGGAAGCGTCTGTCTTATTATTGACCGGGGCGTGGGGTGTGAAGTTATCCACGTAGCCGGTGAACGTTGCGGTGTTGGTTCCATTGATACTGAGAATGAAGTACAAAAGCGTGAGGGCAACATAGGCATTGGTGAGGACCACCTGCCCGTTCGTATCTGAGGGGTCATAGTTGACCTTGAGTGTGATCTTGGCACTCCCCAGGCCAGGAAGGGACTGTGTCCAACCATTGGATGCCCCGCTATCCATATTCGTGACATCATACATTGCTCGCGCAAACGGGGCAGAGATATCGGTGAGGCCCGATACTTTATTGGTAGGAGCCGTTGTGGGGCCTACCTTACACCAACCGATAAACCCTGCTGTTGGAGATGGCATGTGGTGTGCCTCCTCTTCTTCTTTCCACTTAACCTATAATCCAGGCTCTATAACGTATTGCTATATGTTGTGTAAGTCCATCAGCCTCGGTGATCTCCTGGTAGAGTTCCCGGAGTGTGCCGAAGTTGGTGAACCCATTGGCCAGCGCGAGGCTGGATTGCTGTACATCACGATCAATTTGTTTGGCAATGCCCCGTGCGATCTTGAAACCCCCGGCTTGGGTAAAGACACTGGCCTGTATCCAGACATCAGTCGCATCATAGTCCATTGCGAAAGCTGTGCCGAGTCTCGCCATAATCATGCTGATGACCACGTACGGGAAAGGCTGGTTCGTTGGGACTCCATCGGCATCAAATATGCCCCACGGGCTTCCTGTTGCGCCTAGCAATGTTTGCAGGGACGTATCTCCCCGGAGGGTAGAAATCACTGCCACCTGCATCTCGCCCGTAGGAAGTCCCATCGCTTATGAGCCCTTCTTCGGTACGGGTTTGGGCTTGCCCTGATTCTCCTTCAATCGACCATCCCGTGGGGTACTGGTCTTGGGCTTGCCACCCTTACTACTTGCCATGTCACTCACCTCTTCTCTCTCGTACTAGATCATTCCTCGCAATTGCTCCTTGAGCCATTCACCCGCATCATGCATAGCAGGGGAAAGGAAATCATTTGGCGGGACAAATGACTGATGCCCTCTCGTGAGATGACCAAGTACAATAAAGCCGGCGTATGGGGCATCATTACTCACGATGACGCGCCCCGGCCTGACTTGAAGTTGGTTTCTGGAGAGGAGATAGCCAGTCAGGACAGGGGTAAGCGAGTCTGCCTCTTCCAGAGCCATCTGCCCTGCCTCTTCGAGCTTCTCCTGCGCTCGTGCCTGGATCAACAGGTCAAGCGCATCCATATGATCCAGGATGGCAATATTCCCGAATATCTCAGCCGTGATCCCATCAGCCATTACCGCTCCCCCTTGTGTTCATACTGTGGCCAGGCACCTGGACGAGTCGCCGCACCAAGATCATGAGCGAGAGAATCGAGTGCTCGTTTCACCTCTTCTCGCGCAATCTGGCGAATAGTCTCGCGGAGTTCGTCGGTCCAATGCTTCTCCCTGGTTCCTTGGCTTGGAGCATCCGATTGGCTCTGGTCGGTCTGTTGCATGGTCATCTCTCTCTCCTCTTCTCCTCCCATCTCAAGGCTCTCGGCGGTGACGCGGATGAAGCGACGCAACTCCTGTTCCTCATCAGTCAGCTCATGCATGAGCAGTGCTGTAAGCGGGCTGTCATCTCTGTTCATCGCCTTCTGAAAAGCACGACGCGCTTGCTCTCGTTGTTCCATTAGTTCACCGCCTTCGCTTGATCCTCTCGGCACAAGAGGTACATACTGATGTTCGCCTCGGCGGTATTCTCAATGCCGAGAATTTTATAGATGTGCATGATGCCGTGTGCGATGTACTTGACCTGGCACGTGGCATCTATCGGGAACGTTTGCTGATACCGTATCTGAATGATGGTCGTGAGTTGCGGGTACAACTGCTGTAACAGGAACTTGCGAAACAGTCCTCGTCCATGCGGCTGGTTCTGGATATCCGCAAAGCACGTATAGTAATCGACATACTCCGAGGCCGCACTCGGCCCAAGTCCCCCGCCCTGGTCGTCATCGACGCCTGCCGTTGGCTTCTGGATGACAATCTTACGGTTGAATTGAAAAGTAGCAACTTTATCTTTTACGGGCATCCATCACACCCAATCCACACGGCGGGCGAGCAAGCGACTGGTGACATCACTGATGTCGCCTTCGCCTTCTCTGTTGTCATACCAAGCGGCTATTAACTCAAAGAGACATTGTTTCAAGTCCGGCGCCATTGTATCGAGTGAATAGCCTGACCAATACCCAGTGGTATACGTCATCCGCCAGAAGTTGACGGTAAGCGGGTCCATGAAAAAGAGCCGGGCGGGTTCTTGTACATTGTCCACATAGGTATTGGTTGAGCCATCAGGGTTCGTTACTTGCGGGAATGTCTTCCATGTATCAAATGCCGTCACCTTTGTCTCAATCGTATAAGTCTGTCCTGACTGAAATGGCGGCATGACTAAATCTAGATAAAATTGCGCGGCTCCGAATGGATTTGCTCCGATCATTTGTTGATAAGCATACCAGTCAGGGCCACGATTGATCGGCCCTGAGAGTTCGCCCCCCGAAGGCCGTTCAACCGTATACACTTGTTGTATCGTCTGAGTAGCAAATGCACGATGTGTCACCGTCTCACAATAGCGCCTTGCCCGCGTAATCAGATATGCCAGCAACGTATCCTTATCGGGGAAATCTATGTTCAACCAGTCCTTGACCTCGGTCAGGGAAACTGGCTCCTGTGATGGCGGTGTCAACACAATGAAGCTCGATGACATCGATCAACAGACTCCTCTACAAACTGCGCTACACGGACACATTACGAGTCGAGATGACCCTCTTCCGCGTCTTCTTCCACAGAAAGCGGTGCCACCGGGACGGTGGAGACTTCCTCTTCGGCCACGGCTTCGGCTGGAATGGCGACCGCAAGGGTATGCGATGCCTGGAACTCCTCATCGGGCAGGGTCGAGACCTCGCCCTCGGCAGTGGTCACTTGCCAGTGGCGAGGGGCAGGAATGGCAACGGCCTCGACTTCCTCACCTGCCGCATTGAGATACTTCGCCGGTGCGGCAGGCCCGACCGGGGTATGGGAGGCCAGGAATGCTTCATGCTCGAGCATCGCCGAGGAATGCGACGTACCCGTGCCGGTGACATGCCAACTCCCTGGTAGAACACCGGCAGCACGTGCCTCTTCATCGGTCAGTTGTACGGCCTCGACGAGTTCATTTGCTGCATTGGTATACTGTGCCATCACACTTCTCCTTTAGACCCTGTACCCGTAGGCATTGGCACAGTTGTGCAGATTGCCCGTGCCAAGCGTCGGACATGACACCACAATCGCGGTATTCGGCGCACTCGCTGGGAGTGGCGGGTTGAAAGTATCCTTGACCATCGCATTTTGCAGGGCCGCTCCCGCTACGACGGCAAGATCATAGGTCAGTGTCCAGGTCCCATCGGTGATAGTCACCAGCACGACAGACGCGCCCGTTGCCCCGGCGCCGCTAATGGTAAACCCGGTGATATAGGTCGTTTTGTTGGCCGCTCCCGCGAGCGTGGCCGCCGCCGTGGCCGCCGCTACATCCCCCGATGTGGCATTGAGTGGAGTCGCGCCCGCCGGATAGGATGCGCTCGCGAGCGTGCCGTTGATGTTCGCGGCGGGGATATCAGGAATAACAGGATAGGGCATCGTTTCTGCCGCCTTTCTTGACTAGACAGCCGGAGGCTGATTACGCGCCTCGCCTGCCTGGATAATCACGTCATAGCCCATGCCGGTACTCGGACTACCAGAGATGGTGGAGACCACATTAATGTAGCGGTGCCCGCCGATGTAGCCGACTCGCTGGTTGATAGCCGTGGCGGCACTACTAATGGCCAATGGTTGTGAGTTTCCAACCCTGACTGGGGTGTAGACCGAGGCCGAGGTGGCTGTCCACAGCACCAGGTTCGCGACGGGTGCGGCCCCCAGGTCGGTACTGGCATCATCGCTTTCATGAATGGAGGGCGTCATCGTGCCATCCGTCCAGGTATTCGTCAGGATGTACACCGTGGCTCCGTTATAGTTGGCCAGGTCAATCCAGGCACTCGTCTGAGTGGTTTTGACGACAGGGAGCGCGGTCAACCCGCCGAAGAACGTCCCTGTCTCCTTAGTGACAATGTCACGCATGGTTGTTTCTCATCCTTTATATCTCTAGTTGATAAACAACTAGTTCACTTTTAACGTCCGCATCGACTCGGGCATCAGCAAGTCGCCCCCGACGCGCATGCGTGCAATAAACCCGATCAAGCCGGACGCGATATAGAGTTCATTGAGTTGCTGGATGTTGAGTGTGATGCGGTCTACGATCATATACTGCTTGAAGTCACCCACCAGGATGGGGAGTTTGCCACTCGCGATCTGGTCCATATCCGGCATCTCGATGTAGGGTGCATCGTAGATCAGGCTCGGCAGGTTGGCACCCGCGAAGGGCTGCCACAGCGGACGGTTCTGGCTGTCCTTGAAGAGACGAATGGTATTGAGTGTGCCACGGGTAAAGGCATAGGTGGCCACGTTGTCATAGGTCGCTTTGAGGTCCATCTTGACGTTGAGCACATCATCGGCATTGATCTTACCGGTCGCCGCCCCGGAGAGGACATAGGCAATCGCATCGGTCACATTGTTGAGTCCGGCAGAGCCACCCGCATAGGAAGAACTCGCCTTACTGGGATAGTTCATGATGCCGCGTGGCTTGCCGTTACCGTTGCCAGAGATGAAGGCCGTGCCTTCGGTCTGGGCAAACTTGAGCATCAAGCGTTCTTTGATCAGGTCTTCCAGGTTGAACATGGAATCTTCCAGGTTCTGTTGGGACACCTTCAAGAGGCCACGGATTTCATGCACTGGAATGTTGATCATGCTGACGGTCGGGTCGGTGCTATCAGTAAAGGCAGCTTGCTCTGTTGCCCAATAGGCCGTCGCGTCATTGGCCAGGGCGGGCATCTGTACTTTTTCACCACTGGTGGTCTGAATGCGGCAGACCTTGCGCATAGGCGAGATCAGCAAGGCGTACTCTTTGAGTTCCGCCACAAAGTCGGTCGAGGCGAAGAAGCCGCCGGTCGTCGCATCACCCGCGTAGAGGGCTTTGCTTTCGGCAGGCATCTCGTTGTAGACAATCATCTGGCGTTCCTCTGGCCGCATCAGTTCAATACGTCCGTGGTTGCGGATCGCCTTCATGAATGCCTTGTGATGGTCGGAGCGGATGCGCTTGCCGTCCTTGTCAACGAGCTTGCCATCCTTGCTCCAGAGTGGGGGTCGGCTGGCTTCGATACGTGCCTCGGCCAGTTCCTTCTTCGCTTGTTCTACCATATCGAGCAACTGGTTGATGCGGTCATTGGCGGCGTCCAGGCCCGCCTTAAACTCGGCGGCCATCGTAGCCGTTTTCGAGGTGAGCTCTTCACCCCGTTTCTTCTGTTCCTTGTCGGCAAGGTCCACGCGTTCACTCATCTTGTACGCGATAGAGTTGACCTCATCGACTAAATCTTGCAATGCGGTTGGCATATCTACCTCTACCTATCATCCTCATGTCAGAACATTCTGACATCACATTAAGCGGTGGTGGTAAGTGCGCGGAGCTTGACAAGGGCGGCTGCGATCTCTGCCTCATCCACGGTGTCTGCGCGAGACGAGCGTGCGTGATGGGTGGGACGTGTACGGAGGTACGAGGCCCCGCGATGTTTGCCCTCTTGTTGGTCTCCAGCATCTCCTGGGTCGGTACCATACGCCGCCTCACTCCCTTGCAGTATGGTGGCAAGGTCATCGGCGACGGACTGGACTTGATTGGTACTGCGTTTGATGGATTTGGTGAGCGAGTCTGCCGCATCATCCAGCGAGTCGGCATGGTCGGACAGGGTCGCAACATTGGCCGCGCTGAGAACCCGACCGGCTTTCTGTCCGAATGACTTCTCACTCGATACCGTCGCTTTGCTCACCAGGGATTTGACGGTATCGGCAGCGGTATGGAGTGCGTCCGCATGGTCTTGCACCTTTTGCATGGCCTTGCTTGCGGCACTCTTGAGTTTGTCTACGTGGTCGGCAGTGAAACCGCCCATCGTTGCATCAGAGGAGAGCATGATTTTTCTCTCTCGCATCACGCGATTGGACATGTAGCCATAATCGGGTCGGCTTTCAGAGCCATATTGCATGGTGTATTCGGCGGGTGAAGAACGGTAAGAGTTCTCCTCTAAATAGTCTGAAAGGTTGTATGCTTGTGCTTGTGCTACCCAGGCCATTGCCGCCTCATGGAAAGCAGTCAGGGCATCCTCAACATCAGCCTCCGGGGTATCCCCAATCTGAAAGGCATCAAGCACGGCAGAGGTTAAGGCACACAGCAACACATCCTGCCAATCCTCAAGCAGGTCATCGCATTGTTCGTCCTGGTAGTGCTCCTGGAAGGTCTTCTTCTCTCGAGCGCGTGTGCTTGCTTTCCCGTCATCCTTCCACGGCGGAGTGAGTTCAGGATCATCTGGGTACTTACTGTTGATTCTCCCGTAGAGAGCGGCTACTTTGGATTTGATCGCATCAGCCCCATCGAGACTTGCTCCACGACTCCCTTGCACTGCCCCCGCAATGGCTTTGACCGCGCCGACGCAAATATGCGGGGAGTCGCCGACATACCAGAACGGAAGTCCATAACTACCCTTCTGCTGGGCATCCCCGTCACAACTCATAAAATATTTCTTGGCAAGGGAGGTATTGATCTTGCCAGAGTCTGCGTCATAGGCAGCAGCCCATATCTGGCCTTTGGCTTTACCGCCATCCCAACTCTCATCACGGGGGCCGATAGGGCCTGATGTGTTCCCACAGACGGTCTTTGTCTCGGAGGGAGGAGTCGCATGCATGAAGAAATAGACTTTCGGCGGTGTCCATAACCCGCCCGACTTCACATTCGTGACATCTGCTAGTTGATTCATGGGAAAGACGACGGCAGAACCCTCAAGGAGTTGTACCTCAATGAGGTTACGCACCATGGTATTCTGCCCATCAACCTGCTCTTTGACCCAGTCTTGTTCAAGCGTCTTGTAGCCCATCGATTGTTTCCGTACTGTCCCTGCCTTGAAGGCCGTGTATAAATCGCGCCCTAGTTGATAATCCAGGGTAAGACGCACCTTCGTGAAGAGTCCAGCAGGTCGATCTCCTTGTGCTTTGACTTCATCGGCATCGAAGATACCACCAGGCGGGATAAGGTCATAATCATGGTTCCACATATAGGGCCAGAGGTAATCATAGTTCTGTGCTTTCTTCTGCCGATAGGCGAGTTCTATCGTCTTGGTAAATGCCCCTGGCTGTGTGCGGTCGAGCCCATCATCGACATTCCCAATCGCGTTAAGAATGCCTTCAATGATCCCTTGTTCATCATTGGTTGCCTTAAAGTCACCAGCAAGGAAGAGCTTATATTCTGTAGGGATGTCTACCGCTGCTATTTTATTCATGCCGTTTTTCCTCGTAAGAGCGCCTTATAGGCTTTTTTATCTCGGTCATAGAGCGAGACGAGACCGGGGATCATATGCTGCTCAGGTGTCTCATCTGGTATCTCTTGAGCTTGCTTGCTTGCTAGATACGCGGCGACGGCTGCTTTCTCCCCGTCGTCCTCGTCCTCTTGGACATCCTCTTGTTCCTGCTCCTGCACATCCTGGTCATGCCGACTCGCAATCAGTCCCACTCCAAATGCGGCAGCCAGGGCGGCGATACTCATGCGGGAGATGGTACTGTCCTCGGTGTCATCAGGAATAGAGAGCTCGTATGCCTGGCACTTACACCAGCGATGTGAGTCATCGGGGCCGCTACATCCATTAGGGAAGGAGTCATCTACCGCTATGAGAATACCGTCATTTTCCAGGCAAAATGCACATGCACCAGCATCACACTCCCACAAGAGGTGCGTTATAGTGTCTGCTTGCTTTCGTGAATGATGTACTGTCTCTCGCTCTCTGTGAGCAGGTCCAGGTTCCCGCCCGAACGAACGAACTTCGCCCAGGCTCGGTGATGCTTTGACAGGTTGCTTGCCACGTCCTTGTTGTGCGGAGGGTTCTTTTTCTTGTTCAGGTGGGGTTGCTTCATTCGTCGGCTTCTTTCCTGGTTGAGATGATGGCTGCTCCTGGGTTGGTGCTGCTGGTTGCGTGCCTGGTGGGAGTGTCGTCGGTATCGGTTCAGGCACGGGCATTGGCGGCGCGGCAGGAGTTGTCATGCTCTGCTCGGCGTATTTCATAATTTCATCGGCAGGGATGAGTACCGCCCCCATGCGATAGACCTTCCCCTGTCCTTTAGGAAGCGGTGGCAGACCCATGAGTACATTGGCTTGGTCGAGCATGATAATACCGGCAAGGTAGGCTTTCACGGCACGGTCTGCCTGAGCGGCTTTCTGTGCTTGAATGACCTGCTGCACGACTTCAACGGTTTCTTTATCATAGTAGAGGTAGGCACTCTTGAGATCGGGATACATCGGCACGAGCCAGCGCCGCCAGCCTGCGTAGATGCGATCAAGCACGGGGAATATCTCTTCAGTATAAGATGCTGCCTTGGCCTCACCCATGTTGTTATAGGTCGTGGCAGAGGTATCCCCGATGAGTTGCGGGGGAATATTGACGGTATTCGCGATACCACCTTCATTGCGCCGGACGGACTCAAGCCAGTCAAGTTCAGTAGGAGTATAGGCAGTTGGTACAAAAGTCATGCCCGCATCCATGACTGGGGCCTTGCCTGCGTTAGAGTACCCACGATACTTCCCATGTATCTTTTGTTCCGTCTGGTTCCGTTCATTGAGGCCCATAGGTGTCGGAACAACCCACGCGCCATCCATGCGCCCACCGTTTTGCAAGACGGAGAGATTCCACTTGCGAGAGGCAAGATTCATGTCAATCATGATGGCTGCTGGTTCTACCGGTGAAATTCCCCAGATCGGGTCATCACCTCCCCAGAACTTGTCATGGCGAATATTCTCCGGTGGGATAGGATTATCTTTCTCTTGGAAGTTATCAAAGTTGTAACCGCTTATCCCTCGAGGCCGCTCTAGCACAGGATGGACCAAATCGGGAGGCAGGGTCCATAATTCGTCAGGCGGGCCATTCTTGCGTGTCACCCGACTGGCGAACTGGAAGGAATTGCCAGCAATCAGTAAATAGCCAATCACGGCTTCACGGTAATCCACGCCGCTCTGTTCATTGTTGGGAGTTTCTAAGAGGTCAAGGAGTGGATGCGTGTCAATGGTCTTCTTCATCGTGGCATCGGTATAGAGCAGAGGGGGAATAGCCGCGCCGTTCGTAATAATGTAATTCACGCTTTTATATAAAGTTGGATCGGACTTGTACCCTTCTTTTATGTAACTTTTATAGTTGCGCGGCATCATCTGCGGTTGGGGGGCATTTATATAGGTAATACTCCCTTGATACATCGGATTGTTTTTTGTCTCCCCTGCTCTGAATGCTTGTATCCGCTCAACATCAGAGACAGCCAGGTATGCCCGACGATCAGTGCCCCGTTGTGTTTTGAGATTGAGCGCAGAGACGGACTGACTGAGCGCCCGCCGAGAAAGACCGAGAGACTGTGCCGCGTCATCAAGTGAAAGAAGCATGGGAGGACTCATAGCTGCCCTCCCATCTTCAGCGGACAACGGAAGGAAGGAAAGGTCGATCCAGAAACAGGTCGAAATGGTCTGCGCTTCCTGTTGTAAGGCTGGCACGGGTACGGTACATGCGTGGAGAGGCGCATGGATGCGGGTATGAGTGGTGGGCGTGCGACTGTCTCAGGCAATCAAAAAAGGCCATTCCTGTCGGTCGGTCCGACGAATGGCCCTGAATGTACCCAGCACGAAGACTCGTCTATGGGGACTATAGCACATCGTAATAAAGAATACAAGAGGCTAGTGTTGGATGGCTCGCCTTTCTTCTTCAGCGATAGCATTGATATCAAGACGCGAAAGGACGTGTTCATTCACCTCGTGCATAGCCACGTCGAGCAAGTCGTTGATATGGGTAAGTCGTTCGGTCATGGAGAGGTTGGCGACTTCTAAGGCACCAATGCGACTCTCCAAGATGGCAATCCGATCTTTGTTGCGGCTGTGCTTCATCGCGTCCTCTCGTCCTTGGCAAACCTGGGGCAATGCTCGACAGCATAGGTATACCAGCGTTCCCATGTATTCTCTGTAAAGAGCAGTGTATTGTGCTCTTGCTGTAAGAGCCATTGGCAGTGGGCATACGTTACCTCTCCACCCTCGCGCATCGCCGCCTCAATATCCAGGTAATCCAGGTAATCTGACTCAGGGACAGCAGGCCGCGACTTCTCTCTCTCCTCTTCTTTGGGGGGAATGGTGGAGACGAGTGAATAGGAGGAAGCAGAGGCACTGGCATTCGCGTACTGGTTGAGTCGGGTGTTTGTCAACTGCATGGACATCGCCTGAAACGGGTCATAGTAATAGGTGAAGATGACCTGCTCGCCTTTGCGGTGCACCAAGCGAAACTCGATCATAGGGGTGGACGGCATGCTCACATCAAGCAGAGCATCATAGGTAGTAAAAGAGTCCTGTCCCATGATGCCGATGAATACTGGGTTTCCACGTGAGTTGATCGCACTATACCCGTACTGCGCTTGACCCAGGAGAGGGGGATACGCGAGTGGAAACCGATCCTTCAGGCCATCAAAGTGAATGACCTCCCGTACCTGTTGATAGGGATTGATCGTGCTATTCCCAAGAGATGCCATACATTGTCGCCTCACTTTCCTTCTGGTTGTGGTAAGGCTATTGTATCGTGTTCACACACTCCTGGCAACTCCCCTGGTACTGGTGGCAGCATTCTATGATCTGTTCCCAGGTGAGGATGTGCCGAGTATGCGCCCTTCTTTCCCAGAAGTAGATGCCGTCTTTTCCGATAGTCGCCAGGAAGGCGTTATTGAGGGCCGAGTGCAGTTCCAGGCATGGCTCGGCGGCCTGCATGGTCATGGGAAGCGAGAGAGAAGGCTTAGTAGTCATTGAACAACCCTACAGATTCAGCATAAGCAAATGGATCAAGCTGATGTTTCTTCATGACCTCAAGAAGATCAGGTTTGGGTTCAGCGACAGGCACTTCATACCCTTCAAGTGGGAGAGCAGACTGCAAGAGCAGCTTGGTCAATGCCCATACTAAGGCATCCAACCGATCAGGTGATTTCTCCCCAGGAACCCATGATGCCATCTGATCCTCTAATTCTGGGAGTGTTCCAACGTGATGGACAAGTCCTCGCTCATAGAATGAGGCAATGGGTTCAGCACGAAGATACTTACCACGGGTGGCCCGCACTGCCTCATAGGAAATTTGTGAGTCGATATTGCGAATAACTGTCTCTACCAAGTCACCTCCATTATTTACCTCTCCAATCACCCGATCTGCCTCAAAGAGATGATAGCCAGCAATGACCGATGCCGCCCATTCGTTAGGAGACCCACGCAGCGACCGATCTGCAAGAATATAGGCGTGTCCGTTCTCTGTGATGCCGGCAATGACAATACCGGTCTCTGCACTTCCCTCGGCAGCAGAGACCGCAGGGTCAACACCTACCACGATACGCATGAGAGAGGGAGAGTTTCTCACCCGATACGCTTCAATCATGCTTTCCCGTTTCCAGAGTGCTCCCTCAACATCATCGATGATGCGCCCTTCGATTTCCTGCTTGCCTAGGCGCGTGCCAGCATAGCGGCGTTCAATCTCTCGAATGAACTTCGGGGCAAGGTTCTCCCTATTCTCATAGGTCGTGCCTCGTGTGACATGCGTCCCAGCATCAGCCGCGAGTTCCTTGATCGCCCTAGTCGCCCGTGGCGTGGTCGTGACCAGGCATTGCGGCTTGGCTCCCTCACGAAGTCCGAACTGCAATTGATCCCAAGCATCATCGTATTGCCAGGCAGCCCTTTCATCTGCCCACGCTTTGGTATGTCCTGGCCCACGTAATTGATCCGGCTGATCCGCTGAATAGGTAGTAGCAATGCAACCATTCGGCCAGGTCAGCTTGCGCTTCGATGGTTCATATTCCGGTCGGAACCACGGCGGCGAACAGGAAAGAATACCACTTTTGCCGCCAACCATTACCCCGCGTACATCGGCGACGGTCCGCCCAACAAGCGCAATATGTCCCTCCGGGTCAGTACGTGCTTCTTCAATGACCCATTCAGAGCCACCGCGTGTTTTGCCCCACCCGCGTCCGGCGAGTTGCAGCCAGGTTTGCCAATCTTCCGGTGCTTCGATTTGCCAGAGTTGCTTCTCACGCGCCCAGGCCGCCCAGGTATAGCGCAGGGTGAGAGCCTTCTCATCATTACAATGGGCAAGCACCCAGGCTCGTTTCTCTGCTTTGGAAAGCACGGCAAAACGCCGTGCGAACTCAAAGGGGATTGGCTTCGGTACTGCTAGCTTCTGTGTGTGTTTGACCAACATCTGGAAGTGTCGCTAACTCAGTAAGAAGCGCATCACGCGCCCCCTGGAAAACTTCAAGACTCCCACTCATTTCCACCTGCTGCTTCTCACGGAAACCTGGAATACGGTAGGACATGAGTCTCAGGAGGACGGCATCGCTATATTCTCGCTCCATGAGTGGCTTGCGTATCTTTGTCCCATTGGGCAGTTCCTCCTCGACAAAGACCTGTCTGCCCATCGAGACGACGGCTTTCTCCACCCCCTGCACGCCACGTCGCCAGGCAGCCGCAAGTAGCATATCATTGGCTTCAGCTTCCGCTTGATTGAACCGGAAGCTGAACTGTTGATCTTTTTCCTGCCAGCGGTAAATCTGCGAACGATCAATGCCTGCTTGCATGCACGCAACGGTGATATTCGCATTGAGCTTGAAGGAGTCGAGGAACTTTTGTTGAGCGAGATGCTTCTCCTCGGCAGTCAATCGTTGGCCACGCCGCCGTTTCCTCAATACGCGTGGGAGCGATGTTGTGTTGTAGTCTTCAGGCATAGAATCTCTCTCTCCCCTTCTTCATGAACTCATCCTCCCGCCTCGTACGGCCTGCTCCAGGTACGCCCGTGCATCCTCCAATCGATAGGGACTTTTCTGCGATAACGGTTTCCAGATATCGAACTGCTGGATGGCTCCCCAGTCATTGCGCTTCTTGACGTGGACCACCACGTACAATGCATACGGCCCATCGGGAGAGAGCGAGGCATCCCGTTCCAGCTTGACGATACCGAGTGGGATCGGGTCTGGTGCATGGGTGGAGTAGGTGACGGACTGGCCATCGGAATAATCCACCCAGGAGTCCTCTAAGAGGTAGCCACCACTCTGGCGAGGTGTGCCACGGGTGTGACTAGTATTTCGTCTCATAGCGGCTCCTCGTGCGTCTCTCGCCACTCATCGAGCAGACCCTGGAGACGCGGGCTTTTGATCGAATCCGCAACCTGCACGAGTGACATGCCATATTCATTAGACTCTAATCGTGATAAATCAATACCGGGTTTTAACTTCAGTTTGGTATCGAACTTCTTCCAGCCATCTTTAATAACATGTTGTGGTCGCTGGAAGCGCCGCTTCGTTTCAACTATACCTGGCCAGGCTCGCTCTAAAGAGCGAGCCATCTTGAGGCGTCCATCGCCTTGATAGAGCGTGGTCATATTCCCACCCTTCATCGTCATTGTCGCAATTTTCTCCACGACGAAGGTATTGAGAAGGATAGTACACCACCCATTCGCTAGTACCTGCAGGCAGAAATCGGTGTCTTCGTTATAGCGGCCACGCCAGCGATACGGCAGGCTATTCAGGATCAGCATACAGGAGTAGACATGGCAGTTGATTTGGAGGGGAAGGATACGCTCTTTATCTGGCACGAACATCGCGTAGTTTAAGCCCGCGATAGCGATATTCTCATAGCGGTCGGTAAAATCTTCGCAGACGCGGAGCGCGATCCCTGCATCGCAATAGAGACGCCTCGCTTTAAAGCGCCGATAAAAGCAGCGCATATTATCATCGAGTGTCCAGTGCCGCTCTGCTCCACTCGCTTTCGCGTGTTCCCAAATGAAATTACGTGCTGGAATACTCCCTAAGCCAAGATCATGAAATGGAAGTACGAGCAGACGGTCAGCCCCAAACTGTGCTGCATAGGCATCCGCTTCCGGTGGTTCGACGACGAGATGAAATGGCACGCCACTAGCAACGAGATAACGCGCGGTTAACCCTTGTTCAGCCCGACCCTTACTAGGAATATAGACGGGATAGCGCGGGAGAACGGGGTTCATCATTTCTCTTCTCCCTGTTTCTCCGCAGTAAATCGTAGAGAGAGCAGATCATCACGTACTTGCGACGGCCACCAGATCGGTCTGCGTATTTTCCGCATCAGGATACTACTGGCATCTATAGTAAGACGACGACAAAACTCCCGACAATGTTCCTCAGTAGCGAAATTCACAATCACGGAGAACTCGGCGCTTTCTTCATCCCCTTCATCGTTATACTCCGGCATTCCTACCCACTGCGCCGCAGCATCTAAATCAGCAATCTCTGAGGCGGGCCGACTCACCATGACAAGATTGGCAAGCATCATTTCATCGTAGCCAGTCCCAAGCAGGTCAAGTTCAGAGTCTTTCAGTTCTTTGAGAAGTTCAGTGAGTGCTCTATCGTCATTTTCAGCTAAGTGGCTAATCTCATTGTCACTGACGAGGAGTTTGATGGCGCGTGGATCATTCGGCCCATAGGGAGCACGATAGACAGGGACATGGGTATATTCAAGTCGCTCTGCTGCTATAGTCACTCCCCGACCACACAGGATCGTCCCTTCATTGGCAATCACGATATTCTTGTAAATCCCGTTGGCACGAATACTTTCCATGAGATGAAGAATCTCATCTTCGGGATGACTTCGATAGTTGCGTGGATGAGGCTTAAGTTGGTCAAGTGCAATGACCTCAAGAGGAAGTAGAGCAGAGAGACTATCTTCTCTCACTCCTTGCTGCATATCTCTGACCATACGTCCTCCTCCCTTCCATCTCACATCCCATCGAGACTAGATGAGTACCCTTGCCACTATCCCTGCCTCTACATGTGGCACAGGCAACGTCAGCAGATCATGTGCGAACTCAATCACGACGGCATAGCACACATCAAGCGCCCGCATGACCGGCCGCAGCAGATACTTCGTGACACTGCCATCAAACAACACCAGCAACCCCTCGATGGGGGCAATCAGCGCCGGTGGCTGTTTCGGGAGATGGAGTTCCAAGGAGCCTCCGTGGGTCTCCGGTAGATGACAGGCAAACAGGACGCCGCTGACCCCAGGCTTGGTCGCGGGGCCTGCCAGGTCTCTCTCTCGCTCTTCTTTGGTTTGATACCCTCGACCAAGTCCAAGGTGCAGGGTCAGACAACGGTCAAGTGGGGCAAGGGCGACCTGGGTCTGGAACGTGACATCCACCAGGTGTGCAACCACATCGCAGTACCAGGAATAGAGCCAGGGGAAGAGTTGAGCGAGCGGTTGGGTCATGGTGCCATCAAGGAAGTTACTGGCATAGTTCCGTAGCTGAGCGGCCCACGTGCGCGGGAGTGGGAGGGCACCATGACAAGTAGCAAACCCATGATCTGCGAATTGTTCATGCAAAGAAAAATGAGGAATATCAACGGTGGACATGCGCCGCCTCCGCACCATAACAGGACAGTCATACAAAGACAGGGAGTGAACGGCTCCCTGTCAGTAAGTATATCGTAGATGTGATGAGAAAACAAGCGAGGAAGATTAGCGATGAGTATTCATCGGCATCGTCACCCCAACAAACCCAGGACACTCAGGAATGGTGATCCGAACTGCATGGTGCGGACTTTGTAGATGGAATTGGAGCGACCCATAGGAAGAGGCTTGCACGATATCCATCACGTTCCGCCAATGGAAGATGACTTCCATCTCTTGTCCCGTCGCCTCGGCAGGAACCTGAACCACCATCGGTTCCTTCATCTCATCGCGTTGCGCCTTGACCTCGATACGCTCCTGCATGAAATGGAGATGGACACACTTGCCGGAGTCCTTCACAATGGATGCAACCGTTTCAAGTGCTTGCTTCAAGACTGCTCGCTCCACCAGGACGGTCGTCACGTCAGCATCCTCACGCGGAATAACCACTTCCACATTGGGATAGGTGCCCTCCACTTGCCGGAGATGGGCAACTATCGGCCCACACGTGAGGGTAGCAGACACCGGAGATGCAGCGGAGAGGGTCACGTCTCCCGCTTTCGGTAGCTTCTTCAGGACTTCGCACAAGCTCACCACGGGAAGAAGCAGATCAACATTCCAAGTGCCTGCACCCTCAATCTGCTCGCGCATGATACTCATGCGTTTTTGGTCGGCGGCGGCCAGGTCAAGCACATCCTGAGAAAGCTTCATCCGAATGGCCGTGAAGACAGGCCGATTGAAGTCATTTGAGGCGGCATACTCTACCATGCTCACGGCATGCCGCAAGGTCGCAACGGGTAAGGTCAGCGTCTGGGGTACGGCCCAGGTTTTCTTCTCGTGCAACCCCTTCGGATCGGCGGGGTACTCCTCAACGGGCAGAGTCGCGAGGGTAACGGTTAGATGGGCCGTCTCAACAGTCAGCATCTCATCCTGGAAACTAAGTGTCAGGAACTGTCCCTTCAAGGGTTTGACAAGTGCCACGAACTCTTTGTAGTTCGTGGTACATGCTCCATAGAGGCGCACATGCACGGTTGAGAGAGGGAGACGGGTACTCATGTAGAGTTCCAGGTTGGTCGCGGCGAGCTTCACTCCAAGGGTACTTGCCTCGATCTTCACGTTGGAGAGAATAGGGAGACTCGGTCTCTTAGGAACGGCAGGTGCAAGAGCAGTTAAGGCATTGACCAGGGCTTTTTGCTCAACGGTGACGTAGAAGGACGGTATACCAGGGATGACTTCAACGGTAGTTTCTTCTGAGATGGTAGTCATGTATTAATTCTCCTCAAAGATTTTCTGGGCAAGTGCGGTTGAGTCTGGTGCATCAACAAGCAATTGCAGAACGGATGCTTCAGTTGAGAAATTTGCATCCACAAGGGCAGCTTGCGCTACCTGTAAGATATCCTCGCCTGTCCATTCGAGATACTGAGAGACGGCGAGACCGAGACATTCTTCTCATGTTGCTTTCTCCTGATACTTAGGAACAAAGCTATTCGCTCGGATAAGGATCACTGCCTGTTCTAAGAGACAGCATACCTGCTCATGATACGTTGTGCTTTCCACAGCTTAACTCGCTTTCTTTTCGATGATTGGACTAACATCCAATTTCATAAACAAATCAATCGCCCTGTGCCGATACTTTAACAGGGGTGTCGTTGCCATTCGCTCAAACATGTCCTGATACTCAGGCTTATAGCCCTTCGCGGTCTTCGCATAAGCCACGCCCCAATCAAGCAGAGCTTGCTCGGTATCACGTAGGGCGATCCTTGCACGCAGGGTACCAAGTTCAGTATGCACCTGGGCCTCTCTCTCGCAAAAGGCTTCGACTTCCGTCACGGTCTCGGCGGTACACTCACCCAAGATTGCGGCGGCGGCTTCGGTCAATTCTTCGTAGGTGGCACGAGCCGTGATGTAGGCAAGTTGAACGGGGGCAAGGATACGTTGCTGCTTAGTCATCGGTATCCTCCTCCTCATCTTCGTCATCGGCATAAAAGTTGAACTCCTCTTCCTCCTCATCTTCACTTGCATCCTCACAGTACTCCATGACCGTTGCCAGGAGGTGATTGTAGTCTCCGCATGTTGCCTCCATGCGGAATGCGGTGATTTCCTGTGCCGTCCAGCGTGCCTGACGCATCGCTCGCTCGCATCTCCCTATCACTGCAAAAGCATTTCCATCTTGACCTACAAGTTCAACGGTTACTTTCTCTCTCCCATTGGGAGCCTGGTTCATCTGTGCATTCATGTCTATTTCCTTCCTGCTTTGAAAACTATCCGCGATACCCACGCTTCGTTGTAGCGGGCAATCGGCGGGGATTCATAACTGCTGCATTCGCTTGCTCTGCTAGAAACTTATGAGCTCCAACTTCGGTCTTGAAGTGCTTTTGTTGGTTTCCAGTTTTGTAGTAACCCCATCCTTCATAGTGCTCTTTCCATTGAGGATTCACTAACTGTTGGGGATAAAAGTTGCCACTCGGCATCACTTCAATCTTGTGCGTCTCATCTACTTGGATGTATCTGATCTCTTCTGTCATTGTCGTTCTCCTTCATGTTTGTTTTGTTCTTACCTAGTAAGTATACTACATTATCGTTAGTTTGTCAATAGTTTTAGGGTACATTTACATGAGTTTGACGTTGACAAAGGAAACTCATATCTGGTATAGTTAAGAGAAGCAGAGAGAGCAGGAACAAGGAAGGATGATGATATGGCCCGCTATTATACGCAGCAGAGAATGCTGGCAATCTTACATCAGTTAGGAATTTCACCGGTGGGGGTGGAGCAGGGCATTTCAACGGAGGAGACGGCTCGCTTACTCACCTGGCGGGCTAAGGCGGAGCAGGGCATCGACTATACTTATACATCAGGGACAGTACGTAGCCGGGTCTTCACCAATAGTCTCATTCCTATCGGAGGTAAACAAAGTACCAGCCGCTACAATACCTACAGGATGGAAGATGTGTTTCAGCTCTCACTTGTTCCTCGACGCGGAAAAGGACAGCCCACAAAGTTGGAAAAGAACTGAGGAAGAGCGAGCGGGCAGCACCAGCATAGCTACCCGCTCCTCATCATTCCACCCTTTCGTGGAAAGCCGCGTGACAAAAGACATAACACAAGGCCAGGTGAAGCAGGACAGGTACGAGGCGGCGTAAAGGGCGGGCTACAGGATGAGTATCCATCTCTCAACACGAGACCCGTTGGTGGTCTCTACCTGAGAAGACGGAAAAGAAGCGCACTACTCAAATGTTTTGGAGCCAAAATAGGGACAGAGAGAAATTATGGTGATTGTAGACATACCGGTATGTACGATCTATCTACCCATCGATGTAAGGAGCCTCAATGATGGGAGCATTCAGGAGGGCTGTGAGTGTGGACTTTTTGATACGATAGGCCCGCCGCTTGCCTTTGTGAGGGAGTGTTACCGATTCCATCGCCCCGGATTTGAGCCATCTTCGGACAGTGGTATCATCGACCCGTAGCCGTCTCGCAACCTCATGGACCGTTAACAACTCATCGGTTTCCTCGTGCTCATACATCGGCATGCTCCCGTACCGGCACCTGCACCATGACCCAGGTTGCTGGATGTTTGTTTGCATCACGCTCAAAGTGATAGGCCAGGGGACAGAACCGGCAGTGCAGCATGTTCAGCCGGTCGATGAAGACAAACTCGTGGTGTTCATTGCCGATCTGATTCCCGAACTCATCCTCGTAGGTATAGCCTTCCTCATCTCTATAGCCATCACCCTGCTCCTCTTCTACGTCGTAATACTCCAAGTTTTCATACTTCTTGTCACCCAGGAACGGATCAGCGTCGGCATGTTGCTCGGTGAGTGGGGGCGAGCTGGTCACCGTCCCAGACTCTTGTACCGTTTGGGGGAGAGCAGTGAGAGAGAGACCGGAAAGATCGGGGGTGATACCTGCTTTCCGGCAGTAGTCCAGCACATCCTGGAGGGCCACCTGGCGTTTACCATGTCCTCGACCCATCACGAGTGTAGAGATGATCTCGTTCTCCGCCAACATATTGCGCGTCGTGGAAGGGGCGCGGCCAATGATATGTGCTACCTGCTCCGTCGTTAAGGTGACCTCCCCTGTTTCATCTTGTGTCATGCTCTCCCCCTTTTGTGCGTTGATGCTCACTAGTGTACCATACGAAAAAGAGCAGTCAAGGGGTGTGAAGGAGTTCAAAGTATACCCTGCCTGGTATCCATTCACTTGTATAGTGGAGAGGGAGGACGCGCACGAGGTTGCTTTTCGAGACCAACTGGCACTGCAAGATACAAACCCCACGCCTGGTCATAACAAGAAATGAGTCATCTGTTAGGCGCTCTACAGAAGTGATACAGTGCCCATCTTCATAGACGGCACAACCTGTGACTACTCCCCCGGCTAAAGCACGGGGGCTTCTAGGGACAAGCCCAGGCCGTGTAGTCCCACGGCACGAATATTCAAGGCAGCATTGAAGTCTCGATCGATATGAACAGAGCAGCACGGACAATCGAATACACGGATATCCAAAGGCATCTGCTGGCGATGTCCACAGGTGTTGCATGTTTGACTCGTATAGGCCGGGTTCACAGCCACGTACTTCCTACCAGCTTCTTCCGCTTTGCAAGAAAGTTGACTGAAAAATGCCGACCACGAGGCATCTACAATACTTTTAGCAAGACAATGGTTATGTACCATTCGGTTGACCTGCAAGTCCTCGACGCAGATCACGCCGAAGCTATCGACAATGCGACGGCTTTGCTGATGGGTGAAGTTCTCCCGTCGAAAAGTGATACGTTCATGGACGCGGGCGACTACCTTGCGGTGCTTGTGCCGTTCGGGGGAGCCTTTGGCAAGTTTGGAGTGTCTGCGTTGGACTTTTGCCAATGCCTTCTCTTCCTTGCGGAAAAACCTAGGGTTCGCAATCTCTTCACCTGTACTAAGCGTGGCAAAGGTCTTGAGTCCTACGTCAACCCCAACCTGTTCGGGGCGTTCTGGCAAACGAAGAGGTTCTACCTCACACGAGAACGAGGCATACCACTTGCCTGTACTACTTCTGCGGATAGTGAGGGTTTTGATCTTCCCTTTGATCGGGCGATGGTAGACCATCTTGATACTGCCAATCTTGGAGAGGCAGATACGGTTGTCATGTGTGATGGAAAAGCCCGATTGCGGAAACGTGAAACTATCGTAGCGCCTATAGCCCTTGAAGCGGGGGAACCCAGGTTCTTCAGCACGCTCCCTGATGCGACGAAAGAAGGCTTTAAAGGCCAGGTCAACGCGCACTGCGACATTTTGCAACACCTGGGAATGGACATCTTGAAGGGAGGGGCGCTCCTGTTTCAGTATCGGAAAGGTGGCTTGTTGCTCATAGAGCGAGAGACTTTCCCCATGCTGCTCATAGGTATCCTTGCGAGTAGCAAGCAGATGGTTATACAGCCAACGACACTCTTCGAGCGTCTCGTTCAGCTTCTTTTCTTGCTTCTTCGTTGGGAGAATCCGATACTGAAACATTTTACGCATACTCAGATTTTAGCACAAACTAGAACAAATGTCAAGTGGCAAGGGTGCCCCGGTGCCCATGCCCCAAAGAAGGAAGGGCGCTTTCATCCCCTGGTTAAAACACAGGGGCTTTCCCGCGCCCGTTCTGTAAAGCGTAGGGCATCGTCAATGGTCATTCCTCCTCTTTTCCGAGCAGTATCTTCCCACGCTCGTACAAGTCGCTTCGTTGCAAGAGCCACTGCTCAAAGTGTGTCCTCTCTTCCTGAAAAGGCACGGGCACGTAGGCACCTGACTTAATGAGGATCTGATACTCTTGTAGGAGTGTTCGCAACTTCAGGTTTTCCAGGTGGAGAGTATTCGCGCGTTCCTGCCACTTGAGCACTTCATTGAGTTGATGGTGGTAGAGTTCCGCAAAAGAGACCACGGTACCTTCCTTCCTCTCTAGGTATGGTTGAGCTTTCTAGTGTACTCAGAAGCCCTGATATCAAAGGACACTTTGCGGATTGTCAAGTAGTCCAGACTGTTCATAGAAGTTGCCAATAACCTCAAGATTTGGAATGCCACCCAGTGAGCCGATCTTAAAAGCACGCCAAGATGCAAAGACTTCATCCCAGTAGACTGAGCCCTTCCATCCATTCCAGTAGAGAACATCCCCTTCATAGATTTCCCTGCCCTGTTTGTCTTTTAGACCCGTCCACTCCATGAGGATGGTATCACCTTCTGCAACCAATATCCCATTCCACAGACTAACATCACGATAGTCATAGTCCATGTGCTTGCCATCCCAGGCACGATATTTATACTGTCTCATAGATGTTACCAATGACTTCTATCCTTGATTGTGCTGGACTACTGACTCCATAGAGAGAGGGACATTCCCAGTCATCTCGATCATCTTTCAAAATCCAACTCCCGTCCTGTTGCGAAAAGGTAATCGTGTATTGTCCTTCATCCCACATCACGATATCACCCTCATACATTTCTTTGCCATTCTTGTCAGTGAGTCCAGTGAATTGCATAATGCTGCCACAAAACTCATCAAAGTTGAGCCATTCCTCACGTCCTTCATCCCATACGATGCTACACGGGTCGCCTGGCCCTGCAAGCACTCTGTCTAGCATCTTTTTCGATGTGATACTCCAAGCTCGAAACTTGATTATTCTCATGTCTGTGTCTTTCTGTACAATAGCAAAGTGATGGCTGGCAAGTGCCCATATACCTACTTCGGCTCTATAGGCGGGGTGGGGAGTCTCTCTCACTCTCCTGTGAGTATGTGCTTGACCTGACTTACAAACTCCTGATGTCCATCACGTGCCTGATCCTCTGTATCATAGCGCACGTAGGTTCCTTGTTTCTTGTTTCCTGGGAGATCACCAAAGGGATAGACCGCATCACCAGTACTTTCCCCATCAATGAAAAGCATGGTCTCATAGTCCTTATCGGTCAAGGCAGTATTGCCCGTCATCGTGTCACCAAGTTCGGTCAGGAATCGCGAATAGCGGCGCATCACCGGATCGGCTACTGCTGAAAGTCTCACGGTAGAGATGGTATAGGTTTTACCCTTATAGCGAAACGTGGTCACATTGATCGTATTTGCTACCCACCATTCGGGGTCAAGATATTTGATAGTTGCCATAGATACTCCTTCTTGAAGGCGAGAGAGAGACATTTCCTGTTCCGCTTTACAGGCTGATTTAGGTAACTCTTGGGAAGGCCCGTTATGTCTACTCAGGCTCTACAGGCTGATCTAAGTACGGTGGCACAATCTCATACCACTCTGCCAACAAGGACATGAGTGTGGAAGCAAGTTCCGCCCGCCGCTGCTTGTCTTTCTTTCCAGGGGTTCCATCGTGGCGATTGAGCAATTCCTCAAGTTCATCAGTAGCCCGTTCTACTCGCTCAACAGCCTTGGCAACTGGCATGAGTTGACGGTCTCGCATCATCTCTCTCCCTCTCTTTCCTTAACTCTTGGGAACGCGCATTATAGCTACTCTGGCTTCACAGGCCGCTTCAATGGAATACCCCTAACGTTTGTAAATGTACCAACACGAGCACAAAGTTCAAAAGAAAAGCCCCTGCATTTCCAAGAACAGCGATATAGAACCGCTTCCCGATGCGTGATATTCTTCCCAGCGACCAACCTGTCATAAACATACTTATCAAGCAGGCTGTAAGATTGATACACAATAGTATAAAGGGTGACATCTCAATTTTCCTTTCCGTATTATTGGCAATGCACATTACATCAAGACTGGCTCTACAGGCCATTTGAAGGGCTACTTGCCTTTGACATACTCAGGGTGTTGCGTCTTCATATGCCGTTGCAATTGCACAAATGAGCGATGGCAGCAGGGGCACACACCATTGGCAATGCGTTTCTGGTGTCGCTTCATCTCACGCTTGGACGCCTCTAACTGATCTTGTGCGCTTGTCAGTTGCAACTCAAGCGCCTGGATGCGTTTCTGCTCGGCTGTCAGTTCCTTGCGGAGTTGCATTTCGGTTGTTTCATGGTACAACAACACATCTCCATTTGGACACCGGAACTCTTTGCCGCTCCGGTGCCTGGCTTCTAGCCAATCTTTGGGAACGGCAAATGTGATGCCACATACACAGCAGCTCGTTTCTTGTAAGGTAACAACTTCTGTCCAGGTTCTTGGCATACCTCTCTCTGCTCCTTCCTTCGTGTACTAAAAATCGGGGTTGATGGTAATCAATTGGTCTTTGGTGATAATGACTCAATTAGCCCGTTCATACCCTCTTTAAGCGCGTCACCGAAAAGAACCAGGAAGTCAATAATCACCTGCAATTGTTCCACATATCCCGCATCACTTGGTACATCGATTTCCAGTGATTCGGCCATAGAACGAAGTTCCGCTATTGCTAATTCAAGGGTCATTTCTTCAGGCGGTATCATACATCTTTCTCTCTCTCATAGACGGTGATGTAGTCATGGATACTCCACCATTGCACAATCCTATGCTCTGCTACCTCTTTCCACTCTGCTTCTAGTTGCTCGAAAAAGGCAGAAGTGGCAGTACAGCCGCCGTCACCCTCACCGATATACACCACTCGCTTGCCCTGGTAGTGCTTCAGGCAAAGGGCGGCCATCGTGTCCATTGGCGGCCAACTGAGAAACAAGGTGCGATCAAGCATTCGGCGAAGTTGTAAGGGCGTGCCTTGCCGGACTTCATGGTACGTTTGTCGCATCTCACCTGAGAAGGCATCCCCTTCGGGGGTACGCGGGCTATGCCAGTGATTGATAGTCTTATTTGGTGGCTTCTTATCAAATGCGAGCATATCAACCCCTAGTTGGGTTAGTTGCCAACACCAATACCCTGTCCCTGCTCCCATTTCTACCGCTTTGGGTGCAAGCCACTTTGCCACAAACTCAAGTGAGATAGGATCGGGGATTGCCCAGGTATACTCTCCATTCAGTTCATTGCGGTCAATGTGCTGCTTCGGCGGCAAGAGTCTTCCATCATCATCGAAGTACGTAGCAGTCCAATCAGGTGCCCATATACGGTCATATTTCCAGTCAATGCCATTGCCAGGGATGGTACGCACAATATCCCAGTACGGATTCTCCGTCTGGGAAACTGGCAAATCAGGCGGGGGTGGCACTTTTCTCATGATACCTTCCAAATCTAGATACATTCCCTCATCCTTCTTGTCTTTTGATATCTGCACTTCTGTTTAGATTGGTGCTACAGGCCATGCGACAGTATTCTATAGTACGTATCATCCAGAAAGTACCTGGTAGGGTGCCCCCAGACCGAGCCTACTGGGGGATACCCTTACTCGTTACTTGCACAACAGGTCGTCATGAGAAAGCCCTCTGCCATCTCTGTAATCTGAAACGTAGCTCCGCACAGACTATTCATGTGCCCATCACCAGTATCAGGATGACAGGCCTGCGTGCGCTCGATGTACATACCGACGTGTAGTTCCATGATCTTTTTCTCTCTCACACCTCTACAGGTTGCTCATACTTGCTCGCCACTACTTTGGTGATGACCTTCTGTAAGTGAGCCACCGTCATAGGCACACGTTTGTCATAATCGCGCACCTTGACTTCGCGAGCATACTTCCAACGGGAATTACGAGCCGGGTCAAGGTTTCTGGTACTCTTCCCAAAGTGCCTGCGGACATACACCACGGTATTCTGAGCAATTGCAAGATCAAGCCAGGACGTACCTGATACCTCGCTCCGCTCTGCCCCGGTCTCTCTCTCTCTTTCTTTGCGTTTCACTGAGGCATCGAACGTGACGATCTTGAACCATACCTCTTCCTTGCGTTCGTCATACTTGCCACTGTCCTTACGCTTCTCCTTGCGCGTGATGGTCTCAGTGACTTCCCGCTCAACAGGTTCTGCTTCTTCAGCAAACTCGCCCTCAATGGCAAGCAGTGCAATCGGAAGCCACCGTGCAAAGTAGCGAGCAATCTTCTCGCACTTGGGACACATCTGCCAGATCGTGAATGCCCCGTTCTTGACCTGCTCCTCTACTGTCATGATTTGCTTACATGCATTGTCAGGGCACGTGCGAATTTCCGGCAGTTTCCAGGCCCGCCGTTCGCTATCATAAATGAGAGAGAGAAGAATGTCACCGTCCTCTTCCAAAACGTTCAGTATCCAAATGCCCTGCGCGGCTTCCTGATATGCTTGAGCCAGAGCAAAAACTGATCGGAGGTTATCGGTGAACTGCCGGAATGCAGTGACGGGCGAGACAAAGAAGAGGCCACCGATGGGGGAATAGACCCCCAGGTCGAGCGGGGCAGCAAACTCAAGAAAGATACCCATCTCAGGGAGCGTCCTGATCGTCGTCCCTGTTTCCTGCTCCATGAGTGTCGTAATCATAGCCAGGGCGGAATTGGCAAAGCGGTACTTTTTGGCAGTGCTGGCGGCCAGGATAAGCGCCTGCTCGACCGCAATAGTGGCGCGTTTCTCTTCACGGGTTGCTCCACTTCGCTCCATTTCTCCCGCCTTGCGTTCACTGTAGAGGCGGCGCACAGTATAGTAGCGTTCCAAGAAGGGACGGGTCTTCTTGGCTTTGAAATCAGGAGATGCGGGAGGAGAAGGCGGAGAAATAGGCTCAATAGCAAGCATCGCCTCATCCATCTCAAGGAAATCGGGGGCACTCGTTTCCGCAAATGAGGTTCCATGTGCTGTCTTTGCCACCAGAGGTTCCTGTTGTATCCAGAGACGAAGAAGAAGTGGCTCCGGTAATCTCACAAAGTCCGCACCATACCGAGAGTGATAACCAAGGAACCGGAGTGTCACAGTATCCTTGACGGATTGCCTGACCTCTTCACCGATAATGAGAAGATAGCGGTGGCCTTCGAGCAGCCATTGCTGTGCACCAATCCCCAGGCGTTCCCGTGAAAGTTGTGCACGAGTCTCCTGATAGCATCGGTCTGACTCAGTATCATGTTTTCCAAAGTCAAGACAGAGGTACCAGACTGCCTGAAGAAGGGAGATACTCTCAAATGGTGGATCAATAGGAACAGGTGCCTCTGCTTCCTGCTCAATGACTCGCGCCTCATGGTGCTCATACAATGCACCAGCATCGGTTTCAGAAACGGAAAGCGCAACAGGACTCCGACCCTTGCGGACTTGTTCACGATCTCGGAAACTCAGCGCGATGGTGTGCTCTGGAAACTGAGCAAAGGAAAGACCAGGATGCTGTTGTCGATACCGATCCATGAGATGAAATACCTGCATTTGAATAGCACGAGGAACGTCATGTCCGAAGGCTATGCAATAACAGCGCCCATGCACCATCGTCGTACGAGTAGAGAGGTATCCACCCTTGCCAGTCACCTGATCATACATCAGTTGCCAGACAGCTTTTGCACGCCTATAAGCAGGGGCAGTCTCATACGTTCGGACTTCTTCATCCGAGATGACACCACAATCAAGGGCGAGGAAAAAGCGTTCCTGCTCCATACCATTTCTTCCTTCCTGTTCTAGTCCCCTGGGAAGCGATCTTACGCCAAGACGGCTTTACAGGCTTCTCCACAATATATGCTGAGGTATCCCCACCATCATAGTAAGTGGCAATCGTCCCCGCCGGAACTTCTGTCACTTCCGCACGATAGAGCCCAGAAGGCTCAGTATGGGTAAACATCTGTAAGATCGTTCCCTGAAGGGTAGATGCTAGTTTCCTCATTGCGAGTATAATCCGCGTCTTGTCACTCTCATCCCCCAGGTACAAGACCTGTGCCACTCCACTGCTATAATGCCAGTCTATACGAGCAGTAGCCACAGCCTTCACCCAGGTCACCTGGGTG
>Ga0209579_10000148_pt1 | contig 110374 bp, 92 predicted proteins | sample Coa_R1_2_FD_187152 | JGI IMG/M metagenome (GOLD analysis project Ga0209579, IMG submission 187152) | Surface soil microbial communities from Centralia Pennsylvania, which are recovering from an underground coalmine fire - Coalmine... | ecosystem: Environmental > Terrestrial > Soil >... | reverse complement strand
GTCGTACGGCGCCTACGGGACGTACGGCGGTTACGGCCAGGAGTCGGGCGCCCCCTTCGACGTTTCCGTCGTCTATTTCGCCTTGCGGGAAAGACTCTGGCTCATCGCGGCCTGCATTTTTGTCCTTACGGGCCTCGGCGTCGCTTACATCGGGACAGCCACGAAGACCTATCGCGCCACGGCCGTCGTCGAAGTCGCCTCGGACACCCAGCAGGAGACCGTCAACATCCAGGACGTGAAGCAGGAGGACTCGCGCACCACCGAGTATCTCAAGACCATCGAGCAAAGCCTCGTCAGCCCCGGTCTTCTCGTGCGCGTGGCGAAGAAGGATCGTGTCGTGGACAACGAACATTATTTCCCCAAGTCCGGCGCCCCGTATAACGACGACCAGATCGCGCGGGTCATGGAACACGTCGCCTCTTCCAAGCTGCGCCGGGGCGCCCGGCTCATCGACCTTTCCGTCACCTACACCGATCCGGTGAACGCGTGCAAAATCGCGGAGGATGTCGTGAAGGAATACCTGGACGAGGGCATCCAGCGCCGGCTGAATGTCATGACCCAGGCGAACCAGGTCTTGAGCGACGAGGCGGAAGTCCTTCGCAAACGGGTCGGCAAGTCCGAACAGGCGCTCCAGGAATACATGGAGCAGCACAACGCGGTGTCGCTGGAGGACAGCCAGAACATCGTGGTGGATCAGTTGAAGGAGTTGAACATCGAGGTCTCCAAGGCCAAGAACGACCGCCTCACCGCGGAATCGGAGTACGGCCAGTACCTCACCCTGGCCAGCCGCCCGTCGCAGGAATTGCTCACCATCCAGACCATCGCGCAGTCGCCCGCGGTCATCCAGCTGCGGAAAGGCGTCATCGACCAGGAAGCGGAGATCGCGAACCTCAGCAAGCGCTACCGCGTCGAGCATCCGAAATATATCCAGGCGCAAAGCCAGCTCGCCGCGCTGGAAAAGAGTTTGGACCGGGGCATCCTCGAGGCGGCGAACGGGCTCAAGACCAATTACCAGGCGGCCCAGGCAACCGAGCAGAAACTTCAGGACGCCCTGAAGGCCGCCGAGGCGCGCGCCCTGGAACTGAATAAACTCTCGATCCCCTATAACGTCATAAGCCGCGAGGTTGACTCCAACCGCGCGCTGTACGAAGCCGTCCTGAAACGGATGAGGGAGGCCGACATCACCAAGGGCATCGTCCAGGAGAACGTCCAGTTGGTCGAGTCGCCCGTGGTGCCCGTGAAGCCCAGTTCGCCCAAGAAAGGGTCAACCCTGCTCCTTTGCGTGATGGCGGGCGGAGGCGTCGGCTGCGGGCTGGCCTATCTTCTCTACGCGCTCGACGGAGCCTTCAAGACGGTCGATGAAGTCGAAGCCAGGACGAACCTCCCGGTCATCGCCGCCATCCCGAAGAGCAAGAAACAGAAGTTCGACAGGAAATCGCTGGTTCTCGTCGCGACGCCGCGCTCGCCCATCGCGGAGTCGTTCCGATCCCTGCGGACGGCGCTTTCCGTCCGGGGCGGAGAGCAGGCGCCGAGGATCGTTCTCATCACCAGCGCCGTCCCGGCGGAAGGCAAGAGCTTCTGCGCGGCCAACTACGCCGTGGCGCTCGCCCAGCAGGAACACCGCACCCTCTTGATCGACGCCGACCTCCGCAGGCCGCGCATAGGACGGGCGTTCGGATTCGACCCGAAGAGCGTCGGCCTTACCGATTGCCTCAGGAGGAACGCGTCCATCGAGGAGGCCGTTCAATCCACCGAGGTCGAAAACCTCTTCGTGATGACGGCGGGTTCGTTCGCTTCGAAGCCGTCCGAAGTTCTCGGGCGCGAACGGCTCGCGGCCATCATCGGCGAAATCTCCGCGCGCTTCGACCGCGTCGTGCTCGACACCGCCCCCATCAACGCCGTCAGCGACACCCTTCTGCTTCTGAGCTACGTCCACGCCATCTGCATGGTCATCCGCGCCGACGGAACGTCGCGCCGGGCCGTGATGCGCGCCTGCCACGAGATAACGGAGGCGGGCGGGAAGGAAATGGGAGTGATATTGAACTGCCTCCCGCGCCGCGGCGGCAGGCAGCACCATTATCACTACTCCGTCGGTTACTACGGGGACGAAGGGGTCTATGCCGATTCGGACGCGGCGGCGTGAGCGCGTTCTTCCACAGGGTCGTCAAGAACAGCATCTGGACGGGCGTCGGCTCGGCGGGCAGCGCCCTCCTGAACGTCCTTTTCGCGGGGCTGACCGTTCGCTGGCTCGGCCTGGGCGACGCGGGGTTCGTCCTTGCGATGACGACCCTGACCTCCATGACCGCGGGCATCGCCGGCCTCGGCTTCGGCGCGGCGGGCATCCGTTACCTGGCCGAAGCCCAAGCTAGGAAGGATGACGCCGCCATCCGGCGCATCGTAGGGACGCTCGTCGGCGTCTCGATCACCTTCGGCCTCCTTATTCTCGTCATTCTTCTGCTGGGCGCGCCGTGGCTCATCCGGTGGGCGAAGTATGCGGGCGATCCGAATACCGCGCGCCTCTTCTGCGGGCTTATCGGCCTAGCGGTCGCCCTGCGCCATCTCTCCGGATGCATGATGACCATCCTCGAGGCGTACCAGCGTTACGATTTCCTCACGACGCGCAATCTCGCCTTCGACCTCGCGAGCGGGCTTCTCGGCATCTTCGTCCTGCGCGCGTGGCCCACCATCCTCACTTCGGGAATGATCACCGCGTCCCTGGCGATCGTGAACTTCACCGTGCTGGCGCGCCTGGTCGCGCGGCAAATCGGGTTCCTGCCGATCCCAGCGTGGAATGGGACAACGTTCTTTTCCTTGTGGCGGCTGGGGCGGTGGACGTACCTGACCTCCATCGGCACCATGTTGCTCGACCAGATGGACCGCGTGCTGATGACCTCTCTCTTTGGCAGCGCGGCGCTCCCGCTCTACACCATGGGCAAGCGCGGCTACGAAATCTCCCACCAGATTCTCGTCGGCCAGGCTGCGTATCTTTTCCCCATGCTTTGCGGGGAAGGGGACGCCAAGATCGCCTTGATGGATCGCATCGAGCCGAAGATCCGCTGGTTCATCTCGGTGCTCTCGATCTGGCTCTACTCGACCATGATCCTTCTCGGACCGCCCGTGCTCGATCTCCTCGTCGGCAAACATTTCGGCACGCGCATCAGCCTCTATATCCTCATCTTCTCCTTTGTCGGGATCATCCACGCCCAGAGCATCGTGCCGTGGAATTTCGCGTATGCGCTGGACCGCGTGCGGCTGGTCACCCTTTTCCAGGTCGGCAGTTCTCTGGGCGTCCTCATCCCCATGTATTTCCTGGGGCGCCTGTTCGGCTTTACGGGCGCGATCTGCGGCCAGTTCGGCATCGCCATATCCGTCGTGCTCTTCTATGCCGCCCTGTGGAAAAACGTGGCGTTGCGGGATGCGCCGCTGCGCATCTTCCAGCCGATGATGGCGCCGCTCGCCTTTTACGTCATCGCGCTGCTGGCGTGGCTGTACGTCGGGCCCGGCCTCGCCGTCCGGCTCGCCTGCGGCGCGGCTTGCGGCGTCCTCTTCCTGCCGCTTGTGGTGCGGCTGGAGCGTCTCCTCTTCCCCGCGAGCGAAGCCCCGGCCACGTTGCGCCGCGCCGCCGAGCGCGTCACCCGCGGCTTTCCCTCCCCTGCCATGACGATGATCTTCGGCCGGGCCGCATGAGAGAAGAGGCCCTGGAGTTGCATCGGCGCGACGCATCCTCCGTCCCCGGCAATGCGACGCTCGTGGCGTGGATGGGGCTGGCGGTCGTCTATCTGGCGATCGGCCTCTTCATTTATCCCGACTGGATCAACATCGGCATGATCCACGGCGTGGAGGAGGTCGATGAGGTCAGGATTTTTGGCATGCCTCCGCCGGATATCGCCTTCGTGTTGATCCTGGGATTCGCCTTCGCGACGAACCTCGAATTTCGCCTCGCGGTGCTCGGCAGGACCGGCCTGCTCTGTCTCGGCTTGCTCGCCGCGTACCTCTTCCTGGGCCTCGCGTGGAGGAATGATTTAAGCTGGATACGCGAGGATGTGCGCATCTGGCTGTGGGGCTTCGCCGGCCTGGGAATCTTTCACCTCATCATGAAGGCGCGGCATCCGTGCCTCCATATTCTTGCGGCCACCCTCCTCGCGGGGGCCGTTCTCTTCCTCAGCGCCGATGCCGCGCGGGGAACCATGGACAACAACGCCTACCTCGGAAACACCCGCGTGTGGGACCTGAATGTCTTCAACTACTCGGGGATGATGATCCTCCTCCTGGGGCTGACTCTCAGCCTCTGCGCGTTGAAAAACATCTTTTACCTCGGCGGGGCACTCGCGGCGCTGGGCGTCTTTTTCTATTCCGCCGTCATGGTGAGCGCGACGCGCAGCCTGGCGCTCGCGCTGCTGGCGGTCTGCGCGTTTGCGCTGCCCAGCCTCCTTTTCAAACGGAACCGGGAAATCATCGGCCTGCGCGTCGGGGGGAAGGCCGTCTGGATCGCGGCCCTCGTGGGGCTGGCGGTCGTGCTGGTGGCGGCCACGTTCCTGGGCCTGGCGTTCACCGGAAGCACCGTCATGGCGGATCGCTGGAACGCCGAGGACATCGACAGCGGCGTGGACCGGTTCGTCGAACTGAGCGACGCGATCCGCCAGCTCGGCCTCGTAAAGGGCCTGACCGGCGGCGGCCTCGGCTTCGCGTTCGAGTCGATCTTCGACTACACCTCGATAACGCTTCACATCGGCGTCTTCGGTTTCCTGCTGAAGTTCGGCATCCTGCCGTTCCTTGCCATCGCCGGGTTCTTCTACGGCATTCTGCCGGTCAAGTTCGTCCAGGCCATTCTCTTTCCGCGCTCGCTCCATCCTTTCATGAGGACGGCGCTTTTGGTGACGCTGCCCGGCCTGCTCGGGTGGGCGCTCATCCTCTCCATGAGCGGGGGTTACGACCATTACTACTTCATCGGCGCGGGGATTTCGCTCGGCGTCTTCGCCGAAGTGCGCCGGCGCGGCCTGGGGAGGATATGCCGGTAGAAACGTCCATCCGGCGCTTTGAATATATCGACGCCTTGCGCGGGTGGGCGTTCCTCGCCGTGCTCGTCATTCACGCGGCGCATGAGGCCGCGCCCGGCAGGCTTCTCGGGCATCTCACATGGCGGGGGCAGTACGGCGTGCAACTCTTTTACGTCCTCTCCGCGCTCACGCTTTTTCTTTCGATGCATTCCCGCTGGAAGAAGGACAAACGCCCGCTCGCGGCTTTCTTCATCCGGCGCTTCTTCCGCATCGCCCCCATGTTCTGGCTCGCGATCGTATTTTACCTGTTCCTGGACGGGTTCGGGCCGGGATATTGGGCGCCCGACGGCATCACCGCCGGGATGGTCGCCGCGACCGCCGCGTTCGTCCACGGCTGGAATCCCGTCACGATCAACAGCGTCGTTCCGGGCGGGTGGTCCATTGCCGTCGAGATGAGCTTCTACCTGCTGCTGCCGCTTCTCTTCGTAACGATCCGCTCCGGGCGGCAGGCGGCTCTTTTCTGCCTGCTCGCATTCGTTTTCGGCGTCGCGCTAAGGCATTGGATGCTGCCCGTCCTCGCGGCGCGTTATCCCCCCGCGCAGTTCTATCTCGTCGAGGCGTTCCTGTATCTCTGGCTTCCCGCGCAACTGCCCGTCTTTGGCGTCGGACTCGCCGTCTATTTTTTCCTGAAGGGAAAACCGTCGCTTTCTCCCTGGCTGTTTCTGGGCGCGGCTTTTGCCGTCGGGTCGGTCGGGACGTTCCTGAAGGGGGAGTGGCTGCCGGTGCATGACATCCTCGCGGTCTCCTTCGGATTGCTCGCCTGCGGCCTGGCCCAACGTCCGGTGTTTCTGCTCGTTAATCCCTTGATGCGCCACGCGGGCAAGGTCAGCTACAGCGCGTACCTCACGCACTTCGCTCTCGTTCACCCTTGCGACCTTCTCGTGGGCCGCCTGCAGGGTCCGGCGCATTTTCTCCTCCTGCTGGCCGTCGTCTTCATCGTCACCCTTGCGGTCTCGACCGTCACGTATCACCTCGTCGAATTGCCGGGCCAGGAACTCGGCAAACGACTCATCGCATTGCTGGACGAACCGGCGCCCTTCTCCGTAAAGCATGAGAGAGCCGTCTAGAGCGGGTCATGCGCTTTTCACGCAGGGCGGCGGCGCTGTCGCTGTAGAGGCGGCTGTGCCAGCCGCCTGGAGCGGGAGGCAATGGCGCCAGGTCTCCAGGCGGCAACCAAGAGCGGGCAAAAGCGCATGACACGCTCCAGGTCATACGTGGTGCTGGTCGATTTCGTCATGAGCGGCCATCACCAGGCGTGGCTGCTCCAGTTCGCGCGCAGTTTTCTCAACGCCGGTTGCGGCGTCCATTGCCTCTGCCCGGAGCCGGACTGGATGGTGCGCGAGATCGCCCGTGTTGCGCCCGGCGCTCCGTTTACCGCGGGCTTCGTGGGCCGGCCCCGCCTGCCGCGCATCCCGTTCCCGCGCTTGCGCAATGCCGCCGAGGCGCTGCTGCGCTGGCGCGCGACGGCCCGCGCGATCAAGTCCAAACCCGGTCTCGTTTTCTTCGCGATGTTCGACGGTCTCTTCGAATTCGGCGTGACGCCCCGGCTGGTGGACTGGCTCTTTCCCCACCCGTGGGCCGCGCTCTACTTTCACCCCGGCTACGAACGCACCAAGGGAAACCCGCGCCGCCCGCGTTCCGATTCCTGCCTGCGCGCACGGAACTGCCGCGCCGTGGCCGTCCTCGATCACGGCGCCGCCGAAGGGCTGCGGAGATACCTCGTCTCGAAACCGGTCATCCCCTTCCCGGATTTCATCATCCCCTCGGAGAAATCTCCCTCCGCGCCGTGGATCGAGGAGATTCGCGCGCGCGCCGGGGATCGCTCCGTCGTTGTATCCGCCGGGGCGCTGACCCAACGCAAGGGCATCGCGACTCTGCTTCGTCTGGCGCGCCGTCCGGATGTGACGGAATTCTTCTTCGTGTTCGCGGGCCGCTTCGGGCGCGATACCTTCACCCCGGAAGAACAGGCCCTCTGGGAGGAAGCGCTCGCGCGTCCGCCGGAAAATTGCCTCTTGCGATTCGGGAAGATCGAGACCGACAGCGCGTTCGACCAACTCATCGCGGCTTCGGACATCGTCTATGCCGCCTACCACGATTTCCGGCACAGCAGCAACCTCATCGGCAAAGCGGCCCGGTTCCGCCGGCCCATCGTCGTGAGCCGCGGCTATTGCATGGAGGAATGGGTGCGGCGATTTTCGCTCGGCGCGGTGGTGGAGGAAAGAAATGAGGAGGAATCGCTCGCGGCGCTGCGCGCGTTGCGAAGGGAACCGGACGCTCCCCGGGATTTCGAGGGATACATGCGGGAGCATTCCCTCGAGCGTTTTGAAGAACAGCTTGGCGCGCTTCTCGCCGCCGCGGAATGAAGATCGTCCATTTCAACACACAGGAAACCGGGGGCGCGGCGGCGGCGGCCATGAGGCTCAACCAATCGCTTGTCGATCTCGGGCACGAATCGTCCCTGTGCATCCTGGAGAAAGAATCGGGGCAAACGCGCATGCAAAAGGCGTCCGGGCTTGTCCGGCCCGTACTGGATCGCGCGCTGGTGAAAATCCTGGCGCCGCGCTGCGACGCCCTGTTCTCCGCCGCGCTGACGCCAAACGGCGCGTTGCGCCGGACGGTCGCGGATGTCATCCATCTTCACTGGATCGGCAGCGGCTTCCTGGATATAGCGGCGTTGCGGGGAGTGCGGCGGCCCATCGTCTGGACTTTGCACGATATGTGGCCGTTCACGGGCGGCTGTTTCTACGACGCCGGTTGCGGACGCTTCATCGGCGCGTGCGGATGCTGCCCCGCGCTCCGATCCGCCAGGGAGAACGATCTCTCCCGGCGCGTCTTCCGCCGCAAGGAGAAGGCGTGGAACGGCGTCGACCTGACGCTGGTGGCGCCGAGCCGCTGGATGGCGGAGGAAGCCCGGCGGAGCGCGCTTTTCCGGAACCGGAGGATCGAAGTCATCCCGAATTGCCTTGATACCGCGCTGTTCAAGCCGGTCGGGAAGGCGCGTGCGCGCGAGATCCTGAACCTGCCGCAGGACCGGCCGCTGGCGCTTTTCGGGGCGGTGAATCCGAGGACGGAGCCTCGCAAGGGGTACGACCTTCTCGTAAAAGCGCTGCCGGAGTTGGAGAAGCTCTCCCCGAGGCCGGAGTTTCTCCTGTTTGGCGAGGGGAGCCGCGGCCGCCGCGAGGAGGGCGGGTCGGTCTGGCATTCGCTTGGCCGCCTGCGCGACGAGGTGTCGCTGGCCCTGGCATACAACGCGGCGGACGTGTTTGTGGCGCCTTCGTTGCAGGAAAATCTGCCAAACACCGTCCTCGAGGCGCTTTCCTGCGGCACGCCGTGCGTGGCGTTCGCCATCGGCGGCATGCCCGATCTCATCGTTCACCAGGAAAACGGCTTCCTGGCCGAGCCGTTCGACGCCCAGGCGCTGGCGCGGGGGATCGCATGGGTTCTCTCCGCAAACGGCGAGGCGCTGGGCCGGCGGGGACGGGCCGGTGTTCTCGAAAAGCATCTTCCGGCGGAAATCGGCGCGCGGCATGCTCTTCTCTATGCGGATTTAACACGTTGATGCACACCGCGGTACTCCTCGTTATCTTTAAACGCCCCGACCTTACCGAGCGGTTGATGGAAATACTGGGCCGGGTCAAGCCGCCCCGGCTTTACGTCGCCGCCGACGGGCCCCGCCCCGGCCGGGGCGAGGAAGCGCTCTGCGCCGCCGCGCGGGAATGCGCCGCGAAAGCCGGCTGGCCGTGCGAGGTTTTCACCGACTACTCCGCGGAAAACCTCGGCGCCGGGCATCGGGTCGCCACCGCGATAACGTGGTTTTTCAAAACCGAGGAGGAGGGAATCATCGTGGAAGACGACTGCATTCCCGATGACACGTTCTTCCGCTATTGCGAGGAGTTGCTCGAACGCTATCGGGAGGATGAACGCGTCATGGTTGTGTCCGGGTATCGCGGACCCGCCGCCCCCCGGCCCGGAGCGCCAAGCTATAGCTTCTCCAAATACCCCGTCACCTGGGGCTGGGCCACATGGCGCCGCGCCTGGAAACACCACGACATCAACCTCACCAAGCTCCCGGAGTGGGAAACCTACAAGCGCTCCGCGCGCTTCCGGGAAAATTGTTTCAACGAACAGGAGCGGCGCCTCTGGATCCGCGACGCCGAACGCGCGTTAAGCGAACTGGACGCATGGGACATCCAATGGCTTCTGATCTGCTGGATGCGCGGCGGTCTTTGCATCGTCCCGGCGCGGAGTCTCATCCAGAATTTTGGCCTGCGGGCCGACGGCACCCACCTGACCGACGATATTTTCGGCATCCACAAAAAGCCGGCCTCCCCGATGCGCTGGCCGTTGACGCATCCCGACGCCGTCGCCGTTGACGCGGCCTTCGACCGCGAGACCTGGTTCAAAATGTACCGTCCGCCCACCTTCCTCCAGAGGGTCTATACGAAAATCGTCCGCGTCTCGAAACGTCTTTTGAAATGAAGTTGCTCGTCGTCACTCCCACGCTGGGCGCATCCCCCTTTTTGCCCGGGAGCGTCGAGGCCGTCCGGTCCCTGCGCGCGCGGGTCGATCTCCGGCACGTCCTCGCGGTCCCGCCGGGCGAGGCGGATCGCATCGCGGGCCTCTATCCCGACTGCGAAGTCGTGGCCGACGCGGGACGCGAAGGCGGTATGTACGGGGCGATAAACCGCGCGCTTTTCTCGGATGCGAAGTGGGACTGGTTCACCTATATCAATGACGACGATCTCCTGATGCCGCGCGCCGCAGAGGTCATCCGCGAGCATTGCCGGGCCGGCAACGAGCGCGTGATCGCCTACGGCGACGTGCGGAACGTCCGCGAGGATGACACGTCGCTCGGCCTGCAAACCGTCGAGAGATCCCCCCGGTATTTCCGTCCGCTGCTGCGGCAGCGCATCAGCATTTTTACCCAGCAAGGCGCGCTTGCGAGCCGGCTTGCCGCGGCGGAACTGGAAGGGTTCAATCCCGGGCTGCGCTTGTGCGGCGATCTCGATTTCTGGGTGCGCGCCATCGCCGCGGGGTTCGCCTTTCGCTACTACCCCGGGGAGGTCGCGCATTTTCGCATCCGCCAGGGCCAGCTTTCCGGCGATACGCCGCTTCTGCTCGAGGAATGGGAGAGGATCGTCCGCATCCTCGAACTTCCCACGCCTTTGCAGATGCGGTGGGCGCGCTGGCGCTTTCGCATGATGAACGCCCCCCGGTATCTCGAACGCCTGCGCGCCGCGGGCTGGACCCGCAGCCACGAACTACTCGGGAGCCGATAGGAAAGCTATGATACTGCTCGCAACCAACCCCGGCCGATTCGCCATCACCCCGGACGGAAAGCTCTGGGCCTTCCTCCCCAGCGACCACTACGGAGCCTACACCCGGTTTCTCGATGTCTTCGATTCCGTCCGCCTGCTCGTTCGCGCGCAGCGTTGCGCCGCGCCGCCGCAGGGGTATTCGCCCGCTTCCGGGCCGGGCGTGGCCGCGGAGCCGCTTCCGTTCTATATCGGCCTCGCCGAATATTTGAAAAGCTACCTCCCCCTGCACGACGCGCTTCGGAGGCACGCCCAGACGCGGGATGCGATCTTCATCCAGGCGCCGTGTCCCTGGGGGAGCGATTTCCGGAGGAACCTGCCGCCGGGGCGTCCGTACGGCCTTGAAGTCATGGCCGACCCGTACGACACCTTCTCGCCGGGCGCGCTCAAGCATCCGTTGCGCCCGTTCTTTCGCCGGTTCTTTTCGCGCCGCCTGCGCGAGGACGTGGAGTTGGCGTGCGCGACATCCTTCGTGACGAAGGAGGCTCTCCAGAAGCGGTATCACTCCGTTAACGGAACGTTTACGACGTATTGCTCGAACGTGGAACTGCCCGAGTCCGCCGTGGCCGCGGAGCCGCGCCGTTACGCGGAAGGGCGGGGCGCCTTCCATCTCATTTGCGTCGGGGCGTTCAGCCATTACAGCAAGGCGCCGGATATCTCGTTGAAAGCGATGCGGCAATGCCTTGATCGCGGGTTGAAGCTGCGGCTCACCTTTGTCGGGACGGGCGTCTATCTGGAAGAAGTGCGCGCCATGGCGCAAGGGTTGGGACTGGGGGATGTCGTGACTTTTCTCGGGCGGCTCGAAGCCGGCCCCGAAGTCTACAAGGCCCTGGACGCCGCCGATCTTTTCATCCTCCCCTCGCGGCAGGAAGGCGTGCCGCGCGCGATGATCGAGGCGATGGCGCGGGGCCTGCCGTGCATCGGCTCGACCATAGGAGGCATACCCGAACTTCTTCCGCCGGAGGAGATGGTCCCGCCCAACGACGTCGAGGCGCTTGCGAAACTCATCCAGGACGTTGTCTCCGATCCCGCGCGCATGGATCGCATGGCGGAGCACAGCCTGCGGACGGCGCGCGAGTACACCGTGCCGGCGCTCGCCAAACGGCGCTGCGCCTTTTACCGCGCCATCGAGGCGGAGACGAAGGAATGGCTCGCGCGGAACGGATGAAAATCCTCGTTGCGTCCGAGCCGGGCTTCGCGGGCGTCAGGCGGCACGTCATCGACGTTCTCTTGCACATCGACACGGCGCGGTTCGAGGTTTGCTTCGTCTATTCGCTCGTCCGCGCGGACGCCCTTTATGCGCGGGATATCGAGCGCCTGCGCGCGCGGGGGATAGAGTGCCGGGAAGTCCCGATGGGCCGCGGCATCCATCCATCGCGCGACTTCATAGCTCTGCTGAGGCTGCGGCGCGTCATCGCGGAGTTCAAGCCGGACATCGTTCACGGGCACAGTTCCAAGGCCGGTTTCCTCGCGCGCATCGCCGCGCGCCTCGTGCGCCCGAGGCCCCGCGCGCTTTACACCGCGCACGCGATGGCGTGCGCGTATTCGAAAATCTACTGGCCGCTGGAGATGCTCGCCGGTTGTCTCACCGATTGCCTCGTCGCCGTCTCCCAAAGCGAGGCGGAGGATTTCAAGCGATGGCGCATCCCGGCCCGGCGCGCCGCCGTCATCTCGCTGAACGTGCGGGACGATTATCCCCGGCGCGCGCGCGCGGAGGGCGGGCCGATTGTGATCGCCGCTTGCGGAAGGATATCGCGTCAAAAGAACGGGCTTCTCTTTTTCAAGACGGCGGTCGAAGTGCTGGCCAGGCATCCCGAGGTGCGGTTCCGATGGATCGGTTCCTTCGATGAAGACTCCGAGGCGAAGGAGGTGCGCGCGTATATCGCTTCCGAACCGCCGGCCGGCAAAGTCGAGATAACCGGCTGGGTGGATGACGCGAACGCGTTCATCGCGGAATCGGACGTCTTTTGCGTCCTCTCGCGCTATGAATCCTTCGGCTACGTCGCCGCCGACGCCATGATGATGGCGCTGCCCGTCGTCGCGACGCGCGTCACCGGGCTGGTCGATCTCGTCGTGGATGGCGAGACGGGCTTCCTGTGCGAACCCGAGGCGGAAAAAATCGCGCCGCTGTTGGAACGCCTGATCGAAAACCCCGGACTCCGCGCGGAAATGGGCCGGAAAGGAAAGGCGCGCTTGCAGGAGGGATTCGGTTTGGATAAGACCGTGCGGCAGGTCGAGGAACTCTACTCCGCCTCGCTTTGAAATATGTGGAAAGGCCTCTTTGCAATCCTGCTGTACGCGCAGCCGCACTTCGATCTCCCGAGGAAACCGATGTATTTCTGGGGGAAGGACGACGCGCCGCACAAGGCGGCGTTTTCCGCCGCGTCCGGCGCGGCGTGCGAAGTGGAGTTGCTGGACTACAAGGGGCGGCGCGTGCGCGGCATTTGGAAGGGAATCACCGACGGCAAACCGCGGGAGATTGATATAACGCCGCCGGCGTACGGGGTCTTCTATGTGGTCGCGAGCCTCGGGAAGGAACGGTACGGCGCGCCGTACGCGTGGCTGGCGGCGCCGGCCCAGCCCTGGCCCGAAAGCCCTTTTGGCGTCCAGATGCACTTCGCGATGGGCGCGATGGGCCGGCACCAGGTCCTGGGAGGCGCCGCGGGCGCGCTGAAACTGGTTCGAAACATGGGCGCGAGCTGGTTTCGCGACGATCTCGCCTGGTCGCAATCCGAGTTGAAGAAAGGCAGCCTCGCCGTCCCGGCGGATGCGGCGAACCCATACTACTTCGCGGGTCCGGCGGGCAAGCTCCAGCTTCACCCGCTCGTGATTCTAAACGGTGGCAACGTCCTTTACGACGGCGGGCAGCCGCCGCATTCCGGGGAGGCGCTGCAAGCCTACAGGAACTTCGCCGCCGCCGCCGCCCGGAAGCTGGGGCCGGTCGCGGGCGGTTGGGAGATTTGGAACGAGCCGAATATCGCGCCCGGCTGGCCGGGGCGCACGCCGGATCCGAAGGAATATACGGCTCTCTTGAAAGCGGGCTGGGAAGGAGTCAAATCCGCGGATGCGAACGCCGAGGTTGTGGGCGCGTCCACCTCCGCGGTGGACTTGAAATTCATCGACCAGATTCTCCGCCTGGGCGCCGCGAAATACATGGATGCGATCTCCGTCCATGAATACCAGAGGTCGCCCCCCGAGTTCCCGAACGAGCAGCCCAACGGAGTGGAGGGCATGGGCCTGCCGGACGCCGGGGAGACTTTCGTGGGGCAGTTGAAAAACCTCGAGGCGCTCCTCCAGCGCCACGACGCCGGGAGGCTGAAGGTCTGGATAACGGAGACAGGGTTCGTCTCGCAGGGACGCTGCACCGAAGCGCAGATCGCCGCCTGCAACGTGCGGGCCTGCCTGCTCGCGCTGGCGCTGCCGTTCGTCGAGAGAATCTTCAAATACAATTTCCAGGATCGCGGCGCGCCCGATTCGGACCACTGGGATTACGTGATGGGCGCGGTGCGCGCGGACGGTTCGCCAAAGCCCTCCTACGTCGCCTTCAACACAATGGCCCGGCTGCTCTACAAAAAGCATTTCCTGCGCGCGCTTCCCGTGGGCGAGGGGCTTTATCTCTATGAATTCGGCGGCGAGGGCGGCCCGGTGTTCGCGGCGTGGTCTGCCGCGGGAAAAAAGACGCTGGCTTTGCAAACCGGCCCCGCGCGGATCACCAGGGTGGATTTGATGGGGAACGAATCCGCCGCCGACGCCCGGAACCTGGAGTTAAGCGAAGAACCTGTTTTCCTGCAATGCGGGGGGGAACTGATCCCCTGATCCAGACTAAAGCGTGTCCTGCGTTCTTCGCCCGCGCTCGCTTAGCTTAGGCGGCGTCGTTGTAGAGGCGGCTGTGCCAGCCGCCTCTACAACCAAGAGCGGAAGTTTCCTCCGGAAATCCTTGCGCAAAGCGTGTCCGGTCATAACTTGGACCCGTGCGCGAATTCGGACAATCCTCGCTGGGGCTGACCGGCTCTCTTCTGATCGCACACCCAAACCTGCTCGATCCGAATTTCCGCCGCACGGTTCTCTATATCTCGGCCAACGACCCCGAGGAGGGGTCGTTCGGCTTCGTCCTGAATCGGCACACGCAGAAAACCGTCGCCGATTTTCTGCCGGACAAAGGGGCCGGCCCGCTCGGCAAAGTCCCCGTCTTCATCGGCGGGCCGGTCGGCGGCGACCAGTTGACCTTCGCCTCCTTCCACTGGCGGGTGGAGGATCAGACCGTGACCTGCCGGCCCCGCCTCGTCCTGGACGAAGCGCGCGAGATCGCTTCCGGGAATTTCGCGGAGGTGCGTGCGTTCGTCGGCTATGCCGGGTGGAGCAAGGGGCAGCTCGAAGCCGAACTCGCGCAAAAGGCATGGGTCGTCCAGCGCCCGGATCGCGACATCCTCGATGTCGAGAACTGCAAGGAAATCTGGCCCTCCATCATGCGGAACTTCGGCCCGTGGTTCCGGCTCCTGGCCTCCGCGCCGGACGACCCTTCGCTGAATTGAAACCGGCCGGGGAGTACCAGCAAATCCGGGAGGGCCTCTATTGCTGGCAGGCGTACGACCCTTCGGTAAAGGCGGACCTGTGGTCCACCGCGCTGCGCCTCGGCGAGGCGTTGGTCTTCATCGACCCGATCCCGCTTGAACCGCTTGCGGAACTGGGCGCCGGCCTGCAACCGGCGGCCGTTATCGTCACGAACGGCAATCACGGGCGCGCCGCCGTCCGCTACGGCGAGATGTTCAACATCCCGGTCATAACGCACGCCGATGTCGCGGACGGGGGGACGGTGCTGGATGAATTGACGATCATCCATCTGCCGGGAAACGGCGCCGGGGAGATCGCCGTCCACTCGCGCCAGGGGGGCGGCATCCTCACGGTGGGCGACGCGCTCATCCATCTCGACGCGCTCGAATTCCTGCCGGCCAAATACTGCGAGCAGCCGAAGCTCGCGCGGGCTTCGCTGCAAAAACTGTTGCGCTTCCCGTGCGAAGTCATGACATTCGCGCACGGCATGCCCATCCCTTCCGGCGCGGGAAAGCGGCTCCGGGAACTACTCTCATGATCACCAAATTCTTTTTCCTCTTGATGACGCTCGCGGCGACGGCTTTCGGGCAGGCCGCGGGCGAGTTCAAAACGTCCCTCCCGACCTTCCCCGAAACCGGCGCGCCCGCTTCCACCGAGGGCCTCGACCCGCAGGTTCAAAAAATCCTCGACAGCTTTTTCGATCTGCTCCAGCAGGACCACGTCGATCAAGCCTACGACCAGCTCACCAAGGGGACGAAGCTTGCCGACAAGCCGGAAGACATCCGCCTTCTCAAATCGAAAACGAACCAGGCGATCAATGTTTACGGAGACATCGTCGGCAGGGAAGTCGTCGCGATCCAAAACGTGGGGACGCACCTCCTGCGCGCGACCTGCCTCTCGGTGGGGAAGAACTATCCGCTGCGCTGGCGCTTCTATTTTTACAGGGATGACAAGACGTGGCGGTTGATCGACATCCGGGTGGACGACCGGCTCGTCGATATGTTCGACGAAAAGGCCGCCTCCTCCGGCGCCGATGAAAAATAAGATTGGGCGCCTCCTGGCGTTCATCCGGTTCTCGCACACGCTCTTCGCGCTCCCCTTCGCCCTCGGCTCGATGTTCGTCGCGGCGCGGGGCTTGCCTCCGGCGCGCACCGTCGCGCTCATTCTCGCGGCGATGGTGCTGGCCCGCACCGCCGCGATGACCTTCAACCGGCTCGCCGATTGGGAAATCGACAAGCGCAACCCCCGGACCGCGGGCCGCCATCTGCTCCTCCCGCGCGGCGCGGCGGTCGTCCTGCTGGCGGCCAGTTCCCTGGGGTTTGTCGCCGCGGCGTATTTCCTCAACCGGCTCTGCTTTCTATTGTCGCCCGTCGCGCTCGCCGTCGTTTTTTTTTATTCCGTCACGAAGCGGTTCACTTCGTTCACTCATTTCTTTCTCGGCCTCGCGCTCGCCGTCTCGCCGGTGGGCGCGTGGCTCGCCGTCCGGGGCCGCTTCGAGCCGCCGCCGCTCGTGCTTGCGCTGGCCGTTCTTTTCTGGGTCGCGGGGTTCGATCTCATCTACGCGTTGCAGGATGAGGAGTTTGACCGCGGCGCGGGGCTGAACTCCCTGGTCGTGCGGCTTGGCGCCGGGAAGTGCCTCGCGTGGGCGCAGCGGCTCCATTTCGCGATGTGGCTGGTTCTCGGCGCCTTCGGCCTCGCGGGCGGCCTGGGGCCTTTCTATTACTCGGGACTCGCCTTCATTCTAGCCGCGCTGGTTTATGAGCACTTCACGGCGCGCCGCATGGACGTGGCGGCGATCAACCGCGCCTTTTTCGAGAGCAACGCATTCGTCGGGTTCGTCTTTGTCGCGGCGGTTGCGGGCGACGTTTGTTTTGGAACGCATCTTCCCATCATGATTCGTTAATTTATGGCTTGAAAGGAGGGCCTGTTTGCGTTACGGATTTACCTTGTGACAGCGCCCCATCCTATCGAAGCCCTCCTGCGCGAGAGGATCGTCATCCTGGACGGCGCGATGGGCACGATGATCCAGACCTACAAGCTCGGCGAAGCGGACTATCGCGGAACGCGGTTCGCCGATCACCCCGCGGATTTGAAGGGGAACAACGACCTGCTCGTCCTCACGAAGCCGGAAGTCATCGAAGAGATTCACCTCCAGTATTTGCAGGCGGGCGCGGACATCATCGAGACCGACACTTTCAACGCGAACGCCATCTCGATGAAGGACTACGGCCTCGAACGCCTCGCGTACGAATTGAACGTCGCCGCCGCCCGCGTCGCGCGTTCGGCCGTCGCGAAGGCGGGCGGCCCGCGCTTTGTCGCCGGAGCCATCGGCCCGATGAGCAAGACGCTCTCCATCTCCCGCGACGTGAACGACCCCGCCGCGCGCGACGTGACATTCGACATCGTCATGGACGCCTACTACGAGCAGGTGCGCGGCCTCATGGACGGCGGAGTCGATCTGCTCCTCGCGGAGACCACGTTCGACACGCTCAATCTCAAGGCGGCGCTCTTCGCCATCGACAAATATTTCACCGATACGGGAAAGCGGATTCCGGTCATGGCGTCGGGGACGATCACCGACTTGAGCGGACGCACCTTGACGGGCCAGACGGTCGAGGCGTTCTGGATTTCCATTTCGCACGCGAACCTTCTCAGCGTCGGGTTGAACTGCGCGCTCGGGCCCAAGGAAATGCGCCCGTATATCGAGGAACTGTCGCGCATCGCGCCGATCTTCGTGAGCTGTTATCCGAATGCGGGCCTGCCCGACCCGCTCTCCGCCACCGGGTTTCCCGAGACGCCGGAGTCGCTCGCGCCGCAGTTGCGGGATTGGGCGCGGCAGGGCTGGCTGAACATCGTCGGCGGCTGTTGCGGCACGACGCCCGCGCACATCCGGGCGATAGCCGAGGCGGTGAAAGATTGCCCGCCGCGCAAAGTTCCCGCGGTCGAGCCGATCTCGCGCTTCGCGGGCCTGGAGCCGCTCCTGCTGCGGCCGGAGAGCAACTTCACCCTCATCGGCGAGCGGACGAACATCACCGGTTCGCCGCGTTTCTCGAAGCTCATCCTCGCCGGGGATTTCGAGGCGGCGCTGGCGGTGGCGCGGCAACAGGTGAAGGACGGCGCCAATATCATCGACGTCAACATGGACGAGGGGATGATTGACTCGGAAGCCGCGATGACGCGCTTCCTCAACCTCATCGCCAGCGAGCCCGACATCAGCCGCGTGCCGCTGATGATCGACAGTTCGAAGTGGTCGGTCATCGAGGCGGGCCTCAAGTGCGTGCAAGGCAAGCCCATCGTCAACTCGATCAGCCTGAAGGAAGGCGAGGAGAAATTCCTCGCGCACGCCCGTCTCATCAAGCGCTACGGCGCGGCGACGGTCGTGATGGCCTTCGACGAAACCGGCCAGGCGGACACGTATGAACGGAAGATCGAAATCTGTGCGCGCGCCTACAAGCTTCTGACCGAACAGGCGGGCTTCCACGGCAGCGACATCATTTTCGATCCGAATATCCTCACTGTCGCCACGGGGATGGAGGAGCATAACGACTACGCCAACGGATTCATCGCCGCGGCGGCGTGGATAAAGGCGAACCTGCCGTACTGCCGGGTCAGCGGCGGCGTCAGCAACATCTCCTTTTCGTTCCGGGGCAACAACGTCGTGCGCGAAGCGATGCACGCGGCGTTTCTTTACCACGCAATCCGCGCGGGGCTGGACATGGGAATCGTGAACGCGGGCCAGCTCGCGGTGTATGAGGAAATCCCGAAGGACCTGCTCGAACTCGTTGAAGACGTTCTTCTCAACCGGCGCAAGGACGCGACCGAGCGGCTCGTCGCCTTCGCCGACACCGTGAAGGCGAAGGGCAAGGTTCAAGCGAAGGACGAGGCATGGCGCGAAGGGACGGTCGAAGAGCGGCTTTCGCACGCGCTGGTGAAGGGCATCGTCGACTTCATCGACGCCGATACCGAAGAAGCGCGGCAAAAACTGGCGCGTCCGTTGAGCGTCATCGAAGGGCCGTTGATGGACGGCATGAGCATCGTCGGAGATTTGTTCGGCGCGGGGAAGATGTTCCTGCCGCAGGTCGTGAAGAGCGCGCGCGTCATGAAAAAGGCGGTGGCCTACCTCATGCCCTTCATGGAAGCGGAGAAGACGAGCGATTCGAAGCCGCAGGGGAAAATCATCATGGCCACCGTGAAGGGCGACGTGCATGACATCGGCAAGAACATCGTCGGGGTCGTCCTGCAATGTAACAACTACGAAGTCATAGACCTCGGCGTCATGACGCCCGCGGCGACCATCCTGGAAACGGCGCGCGAGCAAAAGGCGGACATCATCGGCCTGAGCGGACTGATAACCCCTTCGCTCGACGAGATGGTCCACGTCGCCCAGGAGATGGAGCGCCAGGAGTTTCGATTGCCGCTGCTGATCGGCGGCGCCACGACGAGCCGCGCGCACACCGCGGTGAAGATCGCTCCGCACTACGGCGAATCGACCGTCCACGTCCTGGACGCCTCGCGCGCGGTCGGCGTCGTCAATTCACTGCTGAATCCCGAATTGAAGCCGGGGTTCGACGCGAAGACGCGCGCCGATTACCAGAGGCTGCGCGAAGAACACGCGGACAAGAGCCGGGAAAAAAAACTCCTCCCGATAGAGGAAGCGCGCGCCAACCGCACGCGAATCGACTGGGCGGTGACACCCGTGAACAAGCCCTCCTTTACCGGCGTGCGCGTGCTGGATTCCGTGCCGCTGGAGGAGCTCGTCCCGTATATCGATTGGTCGCCCTTTTTCCACACGTGGGAATTGCGCGGCAGGTTTCCGGCGATCCTGGATGATCCAACGGTCGGAGCGGCCGCGCGCACCCTTTACGAAGACGCGCAAAGGCTCCTCGCGAAAGTGCTCGCGGAAAAGCTGTTGCGGGCAAAGGGCGTTTACGCCTTCTTTCCCGCCAACGCGATCGGCGACGACATCGAACTCTACACCGACGACACGCGCTCCGAACGTCTCGCGGTTTTCCACACCTTGCGCCAGCAGATGGTCAAGCCCGCGGGCCAGTTCAACCACGCGTTGTCGGATTACGTCGCGCCGAAGGACTCCGGGCGGGCCGACTACATAGGCGGGTTCGCGGTGACCGCGGGCCACGGCGCCGATGAAGTCGCAAAGAAATTCAAGGCCGAGCACGACGACTACAACGCCATCATGGCGCAAGCGCTGGCCGACCGCCTGGCGGAAGCCTTCGCGGAATATTTGCACGAAAAGGCGCGCGTCGAATGGGGCTTCGGAGAAACCCTCTCGAAGGAGGATATGATTCGGGAGAAATATCGCGGCATCCGTCCGGCGGCGGGTTATCCCGCGTGCCCCGACCATACGGAGAAACGGACGCTCTTCGATTTGCTGAAAGCCGAGGCGAACACCGGCATCACGCTGACGGAATCCTTCGCCATGCATCCGGGCGCCGCGGTAAGCGGATTGTATTTCGGGCATCCCGAAGCGAAGTATTTCGGCGTCGGAAAGATCGGGCGCGACCAGGCGCTTGACTACGGCGCGCGCAAGGGGCTGGGCGTCGAGGTCATCGAGAAGTGGCTGGCTCCGAATCTGAACTACTGATCGTCGCGAGCCGGCGGCGTTTTGCGCCGATGCGCGGGATGCAGTCGATGAGCGCCCTGGTATAGGGATGTCGCGGATTGCCCAGCACTTCGCGCGTTTCGCCGTATTCGACGATCCGCCCCCGATACATGACCGCGACGTTCTCGGCGATGTCCCGGATGATCGCGAAGTTGTGCGTGATGAGCAGGATGGCGAGCTTCCCTTTCAACGCGCGCAGTTCGGCCATTATCTGGGCCTGGATGGTGACATCCAGCGCCGTCGTCGGCTCGTCGGCCACGAGAAGATCCGGCTGGCAGCTCAAGGCCATGGCGATCATCACGCGCTGCTGCATCCCGCCGCTCAGTTGGTGCGGGTAGTCGGAAAGACGCTTCTCCGGCTCGACGATTCCCACCAGGTCCAGCCACTTTACGCTCTCGGCGTTCACCTTCTTCACTTCGGGCCGGTGGAGGCGGATCGCCTCCGCCATCTGGTTGCCGATGGAGAAGACCGGATTCAGGGACGTGGACGGCTCCTGGAACACATAGGCGATCCGCGCGCCGCGCACCTTGCGCAAGGCGCTTACGGGCATCCGGAGCAGGTCGCGGCCTTCCAGCAGGATTTCGCCGGAGGTCCGTGCGCGCGGAGGCAGCAGGCGCGTAAGGGAAAGCGCCGTGACGCTCTTGCCGCTCCCGCTTTCCCCCACGATCGCGAGCGCCTCGCCGCGCCGGATGGAAAATGAAACGCCCCGCACCGCTTCGACTTCATCGAAGCGGACGCTGAGGTTCCTCACATCCAGGAGCGGTTCGGGATTCACTTTGCCGGTTTGGATGCTATCGTTCGGGCGGTTGCCAATGAAATCCTATTTATTCGTCGCGTTTCTCGCCTCCGCCCTCACAGTCGCCGCCCAGGAAAAATCGGTGGAGGAATTCCAGGAACGCGCCAAGGCTTACAATGAAATCATCAGCCTGCCGCCGTTCGAGACCACACCCAAGGCGGTCGCCGCTTCGGCGGCGAAGGCGATCGCGGAGGGCAACGCGGGGCTGGACGCGATCGGGAAACTCGCCGCCGCCGGCGTCACCTTCGACAACACGCTGCGGGCGCTTGATTACGTAACCTATGTCGCCGGGTTGACGGAGAGCCGGCTCGATATTCTCAAGAACGCCAGTCCCGACGAGGCGATGCGCAATGCGGCGACGGACGGAATAAAGGAGATGGACGACTGGTCGGTGAGCGTGAACTACCGCCAGGATGTCTATAATGCCGTCAAAGCGTATGCGGACACGAAACCGCGCTTGGAAGGCGAGAACGCCCGCCTGCTCGAGGAAACGATGCGCGACTACCGCCGCGCGGGTCTTGATCTCCCGAAGGATCGGCAGAAGGAGATCGAGCAACTCTTCATGAAGCTTTCCAAATTGGAGACCGATTTCCAGAACAACATCCGCAAGACGCACGCCCCGCTCCATTTCACACGGGCGCAGCTTGCGGGCGTGCCGCGGGATTTGCTCGATGAAAAAAGCGTCAAGACCGGCGCGGACGACTACACGCTCGACGCCAATGTGACGTTCCAGGTGCTGGAGGTGCTGGACAACTGCTCCGTCGAGGCGACGCGAAAGCGGGTCTCGATAGCCCGCGACAGCCGGACGGAGGCGGAGAACGTCCCGCTCATGCAACAGATCGTCGGCATCCGCGACGAACTGGCCGCGAAGCTTCATTACGCCTCGTGGGCGGATTACCGCATCGAGCCGATGATGGCGAAGAACGAAAAGACCGCGACGCGATTCCTCAATGATCTCTGCGCGGGCCTCGAGCCGAAATTTGACGCCGAGAAAGAGGAGCTAAGGAAGCTGAAAGCCGCCGAGACGGGTGACGCAAACGCGATCATCAACGGCTGGGACTGGCGTTACTACAGCGAGAAACTCCACCAGCAGCGGTTTCATATCGATGAGGAAGCGCTGCGGGTTTATTTCCCGTACCAGAAAGTCCTGGAGGGGATGTTCGCCATTTACCAGACCATCTTCGGGATAAAGATAGAGCGCGTCACCCCTCCTTATAAATGGGTGGATGACCTCCGCCTTTACGCGGTAAGCGACGCGAAGACGAACGAACCGCTTGGTCTTTTCTATCTCGACATGTTTCCGCGCGAGGGGAAATACAACCACTTCGCGCAGTTTGGCATCATCGAAGGGTCGCGCCTGCCGGACGGGCGCTACCAGCGGCCGACCGTGGCTCTCATTTGCAACTTCCCGCCGCCAACCCCGGGCAAGCCTTCGCTGATGACGCATGACGACGTCGTCACCATCTTCCACGAGTTCGGCCACGGGATGCATTCGATCCTCACGCGGGCGAACTTCGGCCGTTTCGCGGGCACGAATGTCCCGCGCGATTTCGTCGAGGCGCCTTCGCAGATGCTGGAATATTGGGGCTGGGACAAGGGCGTGCTCGATTCGTTCGCCGCCGACTACCGCGACCCAAGCAAGAAAATACCGGCGGAGATTCTCGACAAGCTGAAGGACTCGCAGAAGGCCACGATCGGCAATTTCTACCGGCGGCAGATCGGTTTCGCGCTTCTGGACCTGGCGATCCACGCGGCGCCGGACGGCAAGCCGAAGGATGTCGTCAAGATATCCAACGACATCATGAGCAAAGTTTTCTATCCGGTCGAACCCGGGACGGCGACGATAGCCTCCTTCGACCATCTCTGCGGCGGTTATGACGCGGGTTACTATGGTTATGCATGGGCGGACGCCATCGCGGCGGACATGGCGACCGTCTTCCAAAATGCGCCCAAGCGGTTCTTCGACCCGGATGCGGGCCGGCGGTTGCGGGACGAAATTTACGCGCGCGGAGACACGCGCGACGTGAACATCTCGATTGAGAAATTCCTTGGCCGCCCGCGCTCGATCCAACCGTTCCTGGAAAAACTCGGGATCAAGTGATCCGGGCCGCGGCCATCTTCGTCGGGTGCGCGCTTCTCGCGGGGTGCGGCGTGCGGCAGACCCAGGTTGCAAAGGCGGACAAGGAGCAAATCCTCCTCATCGGAAACGGCACGGAGCCGCAGGACCTCGATCCGCAGGTCGTGACCGGCATCCCGGAAGACAACATCCTGCGGGCGCTTTTTGAAGGGCTGGTGTCGGAAGACCCGCATGACCTGCATCCCATCCCGGGCACGGCGGAGAGTTGGGATATCTCGCCCGACGGGAAGGTCTATACCTTCCGCCTGAGGGAGGCGAAATGGACGAACGGCGATGCGGTTACAGCGGACGATTTTGTGCAATCCTATAAGCGCATCCTCTCGCCCGCGCTCGCCTCGGAGTATAACTACATGCTCTTCCCCGTGAAAAACGCGGAAGCCTTCAGCAAGGGCGACATCAAAGACTTCGGCAAAGTCGGGTTCCGCGCACTGGATGACCGCACGCTTCAGGTCACGCTCGAAAATCCCACGCCGTATTTTCTCTCGCTGCTGAATCACTACTCCTGGTTCGCCGTGCCGGTCCGGAGCATCGTCAAATTCGGCAGGCTGGATGAGAGGGGCACGCGCTGGACGCGTCCCGGCAACATGGTCAGCAACGGCCCGTTCCGTCTTAAAACGTGGAAAACAAACTCGATCATCGTCGTGGAAAAGAACCCGTATTACTGGGACAAGGACCGCGTCCGCCTGAATGCGATCAAGTTCTTCCCCATCGACAATTCGAGTTCCGAGGAGCGAGCCTTCCGTTCGGGCCAGTTGCACGTAACCGCCACCGTCCCGTTGCCGAAAATTGATATCTATAAAAAGAAGCCCGAAATATTCAGGAACGATACTTACCTGGGCACGTACTTCTACCGGATCAACGTAACCAAGCCGTTCCTCAAGCAAAAGGAGCTGAGGCAGGCGCTCTCTCTCGCAATAGACCGCGAGAGCATAGTAACGAATATCACGCGGGCAGGGGAGAAGCCTGCGACGTGCTTTACTCCGCCGGGAACGGCGGGATACTATGCCAAGCCGGTCCTGCGCACGGACATACCCGCCGCGAAGGCCCTGCTGGCGAAGGCGGGTTACCCCGACGGCAAGGGCCTGCCGCCAATCGAGATTCTCTATAACAACGACGAGGGCCACCGTGTCATAGCCGAGGCGTTGCAGGAGATGTGGCATAAAAACCTGGGCGTCGACGTGCAGTTGAACAACCAGGAGTGGAAGGTTTATCTCGACTCGCAGTTGCAGCTCGCCTACCAGATATGCCGCGCGGGCTGGATAGGCGATTACGTCGATCCCAACTCGTTCCTCGATATGTGGCTGACCGGCGGCGGCAACAATGAGACCGGCTGGTCAAACGCGGAATACGACCGCCTTATCGCCGAGGCGGGCAGGACGACGGACCCCGCGGCGCGGCTCGGGGTCTTCGGGAAAGCGGAGTCCATCCTGTTGGATGAAATGCCGATCCTTCCAATTTATTTTTACACGTCGAAATACCTGCTTAGTCCTTCTGTAAAAGGATGGTTTCCGACAATCCTCAACCAACATCCGTACAAGTTCGTCTATCTCCAGGAATAGCTCATGGTTCGCTTTATTCTGCGCAGGCTGCTGGAAACGATCCCCGTGTTGTTCGTCATCGCCACGCTCACATTCTTCGGCGTGCGGCTGGCGCCCGGCGGGCCGTTTTCCGCCGAGAAAAACGTGACGCCCGAAATCCGCCGGAACCTGGAGGCGCACTATGGATTGAACAAGCCGCTGTACCGCCAGTATTTCGACTACATGGGGAGTTTGTTGCACGGCGATCTCGGGCCGTCCTTCAAATATTCGAACCGCACCGTCAATGAACTGATCGCCGAATCGTTTCCCGTGTCGCTGGAACTCGGCGTGTACGCGCTGCTCATCGCGCTCATCATAGGGATCGCGGCGGGCGTCGCGGCTTCCATGCGGCCCAACAGCGCCTCGGATTATCTCGCCTCCTCGTTTTCGATGGCGGGCATTTGTCTGCCCACCTTCGTCCTGGGGCCGCTGCTGATCCTGCTTTTCGCCCTGCGGCTGCACTTCTTCAGCGCGCAAGGGTGGTTCGATCCGCGCGACCGCATCCTCCCGGCGATCACGCTTGGCGCGGGGTACGCGGCCTACGTGGCGCGGCTCGCGCGGGGAGGGATGCTCGATGTCCTTTCGCGGGACTTCATCCGGACGGCGCGCGCAAAGGGGGCGTCGGAGACGCGCATCCTCTTCCGGCACGCGCTGAAAGCGGGCCTTTTGCCGGTCGTCTCCTTCCTGGGCCCGGCGGCGGCTGGGCTCCTGACGGGTTCCTTCGTGGTGGAGACGATCTTCCAGGCGCCCGGCTTGGGCAGATTCTTCGTGACGGCGGCGCTGAATCGCGACTACACGATGGTGCTCGGCACCGTCCTTTTCTACGCCACGCTCATCATCCTGTTCAACCTCGTCGTGGATATCGTGTTGGTCTGCCTGGACCCTCGGCTGAAATTCGAGTAAGGGGGAGTCACTTTTCCGGCACGATGGTCCTGGTCGTCTTCAGGTCGTCGTAGTTCGGGAAGAATCCTTCGAGAGTGTAAGGCTGGCCCGCGGACATTTCCCGCGTCGGCACGGACTCCGAATACTCGACTCGCTCGCCGGGATTGATCGCGATGTAGCTCGGCTCGTTCGCGAAGGACTGATCCTCCGACCATTGGGTGACGAGTTTCCCCGCCTTGTCGCGGATTAGGATTTCGATGCGCTGGGTTGTCGGGAATTCGAGATGGACAAACGATTTCGACTTGTTGGTCAGGACGAGCGTGACCCGAATCTGGCGCGACTCGGAGAGCTTCACGGGCAGCGGCGCCACATCCAGCGCCAGGGCGAACTGACCGCCGCGCAACGACGCCTTTTCCGCGGGCTTTTTCGAGTGGTGAAACATCCCGAAGAAGCGGAAGACAAAGCCCGGCTTCGGCGTGGGGGAAGCGTCGGCGTTTTCCTCGGCCCTGCCCGGCGCCGCGAGAACCAGGAAGAGCATGGCCAGGGAGGCGATCTTGACGAATTTCACAAGCGAATTGTTAGCCGAGCGCGGGCTGGGTTGCAAATTCATTTGGTTCCCGGCGCGGCGCGGGATACCTTCTTTCGAATGACCAAAGCATTCCGCCTCGCGCTTCCGTTGCTGGCATTCTTCCTCGTCGCTTTTTCAAAGAAGCTGCCGCCGACAACCGTTCGCTTCTATGAAGAGGCGGATCCGCAAACCACGGAGAATTTCCAGATGCCGGTGCAGCTTCAGTTCCCGCCGCGCCAAACGTATATCCAGAAAGTGCCCGTCATCTCGGAGCGCGACGTGGAAACGATCTACCTTTTCCCCGCGGCGGACGGGACGATGGGTTGCGCCTTCAAACTGGACCTGAACGGCACGGCCAAGCTGGACAGGGTCAGCGTCGAGAGGAGGGGCACGTCGCTGGTGGCCGTAGTCAACGGCAGGCAGATAACCGACATGCTGATCGACCGCCGCGTTTCGGACGGGATCCTTTCCATCCCCGGCGGCCTGACGGGAGACGACGTGCAGCGATTGACGAAAGCCTTTCGCACCATGAAGCCGAGGACAACACCGCTGGAGCGCAGGCCGGCGCATTTCGGCGATGGGTGAGCGGAATTTTCGATCTTTCAGGCCGGTTTGCAGGCCGGGGCGACTGCGCTTTTCGTTCGACCAGCAGGCTTACACCTTGCCGAGGACGATGCAGGCGTTGATGCCGCCGAAGCCGAAGGAGTTGCTCAGCGCGTAGTCGACTTTTTGCCGGCGGCCTTTGTTTGGGACGATATCCAAGTCGCACGCCGGGTCGGGCGTGTTCCAATTCAAAGTGGGCGGGATGAAGCCGCGCTCCATCGCCAGCGCGCAGATGATCGCCTCCATCGCGCCGGTGGCGCCGAGCGGATGCGCGGTGTACGGCTTCGTGCCGCTGATCGGAATCTCGCGGGCGCGCTCGCCGAAGACGGCTTTCACGCAGGCCGCTTCGTTCGCGTCGTTGAGTTGCGTGGAGCTGCCGTGCGCGTTGATGTAGCCGATTTTCTCCGGGGGAACGCCGGCGTCGGCAAGGGCTTCGCGCATCGCGCGGATGACCGGTTCGCCGCCCGGCCGCGGGGTTGTCATGTGATACGCGTCGTTGTTGAGGCTGTAGCCGAGCACCTCCGCGTAGATGGATGCGCCCCGCGCCCGGGCGTGCCCGTATTCCTCGATGATGAGGCTGGCGGCGCCTTCGCCCATGACGAAGCCGTCGCGGTGCAGGTCGAACGGCCGGTACGCCAGCCGCGGGTCGCCCTCGAACCGGCTCATGGTCTTGATCATGTCGAACGCGCCATAGGTGAGGGGGCTGAGCGGCGCCTCCGCCCCGCCGGCCACGATGACGTCCGCCATGTCGTCGCGGATGTAGCGGAGCGCCTCGCCCACCGAAATCGTCCCGCTGGCGCAACTGTTCGAGTTAGTCGTGCCGGGCCCCTGGAAGCCGCATTCGATGGCGATGTTGGAATGCGCCGAGCCGCCGAAGACTTGCAGCGCCAGGGTCTGGTTGACTCCGCGCGGTCCTTTGTGAAGGAAATGGAGGTGCTCCTCCTCGGCGTTCGAGATGCCGCCCAGCGCCGTGCCGAAGCTGACGCCGATACGGCTTTGGGCGTTTTCGCGCGAGAAGGGGAGGCCCGCGTCTTCCAACGCCAGGAGCGCCGAGGCGACCGCGAATTGCGCGTAACGGTCCAGGCGCTTGACGCGATGCGGCGGGAAGAAGCGCGCCGGGTCCCAGCCGGTTATCTCCCCGCCGAAGTGCGCCCGGAATGCGCCGGTGTCGAAGCTCTCGATGCGCCGGACGCCGCTCTCTTCCTTGAGGATGCCGGCCCAAAATTCCTCCTTTCCCGTCCCGATGCACGTTATCGGCCCCAAACCCGTTATGACCGCGCGCCGGCGTCCGTTCATTTCTCCAGGTGCTTCTTTATTCCGGCAAGGGTTTGGTCGGCGATGTGTTTCACGAAAAAGTCCCCGATGATCTTCTCGGCCACCAGGGATAGAAACGGAACACGAAACTTCAGGTCATGGATGATTTCGACGAAAACTCCCCCGGGAGTCTCCTTGAATTTCCACACGACGAACATCCCTTTCGTCCACCCCTCCAGGTGCCGGAAGCGGATTTCCCATGCGTCGCGGTCGATCTCCTGCTCCGAGAGCCACGCCACGGGAATGCCGGATCGGCTGGCGCCCATCTTCACCCGCCTGCGGGTGATTCCCCGCTGGTAGTAGCAGATGTAACGGTAATGGGTGAGGATGTTGGGCCACTCCTTCAGGTTGGCGGCTGTTTCAAAGATGTCCTCTTTCGGCGCCTGGATGACTATGGAGTTGGTGGTATGCACTTTTTTGAGAGGCTCAAAGAACGTAGCGCAAAAAGCATTCGTCTCCCACCACTTCCATGCGCCGGAGGCGGCCCGGGATCGCCCGCGGGAGAAAGGAACCCGGCGGTCCCGTGAGCGAAGGCGCCCTGGCGCCGCCGAAAATGCGCGGGCAGAGCGTGAGGTTGAGTTCGTGGACGAGGCCCTCCTGGAGCAGGCTGCGAAAGAGGGCGGCGCCCCCTTCGCATATGAGACGCTTGACTCCGTGGCGGGCGCTGAGGTCTTCGAGCATCGCGCGCAGGTTGACGGCGCGGCCTTCGGCCAGGTGCAGCGTGGCGAGGGGGGCGAGGCGTTTTTGCGCGGCTTTCGGCATCCGGGCGGTCGAATAGATCAGGACTGGAGAGAAAGAGCCCCTGAAGACGCGCAGGTTCGGCGGGATGCGCCCCGAGTTGCTGACGATGACCCGGATGGGATACTCCGCCTGCTTTCGCCGGAGACGCGCGGCGCGCAGGCCGGCATCCGGCAGCCCCATCCGCATATTTTCCGCCGAGAGCGTTCCCCGGCCTACGAGCAGCGCGTCGCCGCGGGCGCGGATTTCGAGCAGCCGCCGTTTGTCCTCGCGCGAGGAGAAATCGGAGCGGGTCAGGTTCCGCGTCGTTATCCGCCCGTCCCAGGTCATGGCGAAGTTCGCCACGACGAGGGGAATCTCATTTTCCTTCGTCTTCGTCTTTATGGTCGATCCGGTAATCCTCCGGGTCGGCTTCGTGGGTTATCTCTTCCTCGACGTGGGTGACCTCGCGCGAAATCTCCGCAAGCCTTGCGTGTTCGGAGGGCCGGTACAACATGTAAATGACGCCGCCGACAACGCCCCATGCGCCGATGACGAGAAATCCGCTCGTGGAGATGAGCACCGCCACGGCGGGCGGCACGTTGCAGAGATTGCCGAGCAGCTCCTCGAAGAGCTTTTCGCGCAGGCCGAGTCCCGCGACGCTGATCGGCAGCGAGGTGATCGTGTTGACGATTGGCATGATCGAGAAGAAATCCAGCAGCGACGCCGTGGCCCGGAAGGCGCGCCCGGAGTAGTAGAACACCACGAAGGAGCCGATGTGGACGCCGATGGAAAAAACGAACGCCAGCAGTGTCGCGCGCCAGGCGGAGGCGTAGAGATTATACGCCACGGAGAGTTCCACGAACTTGTCGCGGAACGGCATCTTGTGCGGCAGTTTCTTCACGAGGCCGAAGCTGGTGACGGCAAACGAGAAGACGATGGAAGCCAGCGCCGCGACGAGTATGAGCAGGAGGATGTTCGCGAGGCTGGCGGTGACGGCGAAACGGGCGAGCCAATTGTACCGCAAGCCCATCATGACGATGGTCACGACCATCAAGCCGAGCAGGCCCACCATGCGATCCATGAGGACGGCGAGCAGCGCGGGCGCTTTCTTGTCCGAGGTTTCCTTCAACAGGAAGTAGGTCTTCACCACGTCCCCGCCCGTGCCGCCAGGCAGGAACAGATTGAAGAACACCCCGATCATCAGGAGCGCCCCAAGCCGCAGCGAACTGAGATAGATCCCCTGCACGCGCAACAGGATATTCCAGCGGATCGCCGCGAAAAGCTCGACGAACCCGTATGCGATAAAACCGCCCAGGAGCCATATCTTGTCCGAATGGCCGAGCGCCTCGCCCATTTGCGCCCGTTTTTTCGGATCATGAAAAACCACGTAGAGCACGCCGAGGGTTACGACGACCTGGAGGGTCGTGAATGCGGTTTTTTTGATGTTCATTCTCCGAAACGTTCTTTCCAGAGCGCGAGCGATTTGATGATTTGTTCCTTCACGCGGCGCGGCCCCATCTCCCATACGAACAAGCAATCCTCGTGCAACAGGGGGACAAGTTTGTCATAGGCGACGCCGCCGGTGAACGGGGGCCGGTGATCGCCGCCCGGCCATTCCACGTCGTGCAGATGGCACCCCAGGAGACGCGAACGGATATTCGTTATCCATTCGACGTGGTCGAGGAAGCCGAGGTTGTGCTTGATCTGGATGTGGCCGAAATCGTGCCAGTAACCGACATAGGGGGAGTTGATTTCATCGAGCAGCGCGGGAAACTCCCGTTCGCTCGGGATTTCTTCATACCCGTGCCGGCCTTCGATGCCCAGTCGAATTTTTTTCGACACGGCGTACTCGGCGATGCGTCGGAGGCAATCGGTCGCAAACGCCACGTAGGGAGGCGCCTTCGCCTCGCGCGTCTTCACGGCGTCCAGCTTCATCCGGACGTATTTGCGGGAGAGATGTTCGCCTTCCGAGGCCAGCTTGATGAGCCGGTCGGTTATCGGCGGCATCGGCACGTGCCCCATGTGCATCACCACGACGGAAGCTCCCAGCCGCTCGGCGAAGTCGATTGTCTGGAAGGAGAGCTTCACCGCGCGCTCCCGCTCCGCCTCGCGGACAGAGGAGAACTGGTAGCAATCGGGCGAAGAACGGGTTATCTCGACCGGCAGGGGGCAGAAATTGTGCAGGCTGCTGAAAACCACGTCCCCGCGGTCGAAAACCCGCTGGATGCCGTCCATCAGGGAAAGGCGGATGCCGTGTCCCAGTTCCACGTTCGTGAAACCGAGGGAAAGCACCTCCTCCAGCATTGCCTCCCCGTCGGTATGGCGGTCGGAGTTCCAGCAAGTCGAACAGGAAAGCATCGTCGGGATAGCCTAGCGCGGCCCGGCGGGCGCGTCGAGTGCGGCGAATGCGCGTCGAGCGCGGCGAATACGCGGCTTGCCACGGCAGGCGCCATTCGTGTAAAACCGGAGCCGTATGCCGAACCTCACCAAGCGCGACCTGGTTGTTAAAATCAGCAATGAGACCGGGATGGTCCAGCACCAGGTCTTCGACGTGATCCAGAGGACGCTGGACGAGATCGTCGCCAGCCTGGCCCGGGGCGACGCGGTGGAGTTGCGGCGGTTCGGCAGCTTCGAAGTGCGCCTGACCAAGCCGCGCGTGGGCCGCAACCCCGCGAAAAAGGGGAGCGACTTCGTCATCCCCGCGCGGGCCGTGGTGAAATTCAAGACCGGCAAGGTGCTGCGCCAGCGCATCTCGGGCCTCACCCGCACGCTGAAGAAAGACGAGAAATAGGCGATTTGCGCGGTGTGCTATCCTAACGGATGGCAGACATCGAGATACGGGGCGCGCGCCAGAATAACCTGAAAGGGTTCGATCTCGACCTGCCGCTGGGCAGGCTGAATGTCATCTCGGGGCCGAGCGGCAGCGGGAAGTCGAGCCTGGCGTTCGACACCATCTACGCGGAAGGGCAGCGGCGCTACGTCGAGACGTTCAGCCCGTACACGCGCCAGTTCCTCGAGCGGATGGACAAGCCGAAGGTGGATGAAATCCGGGGCATTCCTCCGGCCATCGCCATCGAGCAGGCGAACCCGGTCAAGAGCACCCGCTCGACCGTGGGCACGATGACGGAGATCAATGATTACCTGAAGCTCCTCATGCCCAGGATTGCGACCGCGTTCTGCCCCTCGTGCGCGCGGCGGATTCGGCAGGAGAGCGCGCGCTCGATTGTCGAGCAAGCCGCCGCCGAGTTGGATGGATGTTCCGTGCTGGTGACATTCGGCGCGCCCGCTCCCCCGAAGACGGATCCGAAGAAGTTTTTCTCCTTCCTCCAGCAACAAGGCTATCTTCGCGTATGGATCGACGGGGCGGTTCACCGGACGGATTCCGACCCGGCAGTAAAGCGGCTGCCCGGTCTGGTGCGCGTCATCCAGGATCGGATGACCATCTCCGCCGAGACGGCTTCGCGGCTCACCGAAGCGGTGGAGACGGCGTTGCGCTACGGGAAAGGGCAGGTCTTTTTCATCCGCGAAACGGACGGGAAGGAATGCCCGTATTCGCTCGGGTGGCATTGCGCGCATTGCGATTTGGAAATAACGCCGCCATCGCCCGGCCTTTTCAGCTTCAATAATCCGGTGGGCGCCTGCCCGCGCTGCCGCGGATTCGGCCGCAGCATCGGCATCGATCTTGAACGCGCCATCCCCGACCGCGGCCTCAGCATCGCGGAAGGAGTCGTAAAGCCGTTCCAGACGGAGAATGGGCGGCAATGCCAGCGAGACCTTTTGAAATACGCGGCGCGGCAGGAGATAGACATCCGAAGGCCGTACGAGGAGTTGCCGAAGGCGGATCAGGATTTTGTTTTGTACGGCGAGCGCGGCAACGGCCACGCAACCTCCGAGGAGCTTTGGGAAAACGACCGCTGGTACGGCGTGCAGGGCTTTTTCGACTGGCTTCAAACCAAGGCTTACAAGATGCATGTGCGCGTTCTGCTGAGCCGGTACCGCTCGTACAATCTCTGCGAGGAATGCCATGGCGGGCGCTTCCAGCCCGCGACGCTCAATTTCAAGGCGGGCGGGTTGACGCTTCCCGAACTCGCGGCCCTGCCTGTGCGCGAGCTTGCGGACGTGCTCGCGGCGGGGAACGGCAAGGATGGGAGCGCGGAAATGCTGAGGAAGGAAGTCACGAGCCGGTTGCGCTTCCTCGATGACGTGGGCGTCGGTTATCTCAGTCTCGACCGGCCTGTTCGCACGCTTTCCGGCGGCGAGGTGGAGCGGGTAAACCTCACGACCTGCCTCGGCGCTTCGCTGGTGAACACGCTCTTCGTGTTGGATGAACCGAGCATCGGCCTCCACCCGCGCGACGTCGGCAGGCTCGTCAGGATCATGAAAGACCTCCGCGACAAGGGCAACACCCTGCTCGTGGTCGAGCACGACGAAGCGGTCATCCGCTCCGCCGATAATCTGATCGAGCTCGGCCCCGGGCGCGGCGAGGCCGGCGGCGAGGTCGTCTTCCAGGGGGATATGGACGCGCTCGCCCGCGCGCGGGGAACCCTCACCGCGGATTACTTGAACGGACGGAAGTCGATTCCCGTGCCGGCGCGGAGGCGCACGCCGTCCGCGTGGCTGAAAGTGCAGGGCGCGGCGGAGCATAACCTGCGGAATATCGACGCGGATATTCCGCTCGGTGTTTTCGCTTGTGTGACAGGCGTTTCAGGCTCGGGGAAGAGCACGCTCGTTCACGACGTTCTCTACCAAAACATCCTGCGCGCGAAGGGCGCCTCCGGCGACACGCCGCCCGGCAAATGCAAGCGGATCGTGGGCGCGCACCGCGTCGAGCGCGTAGTGATGGTCGATCAATCGCCGCTTTCGAGAACGCCGCGGTCCAGCCCCGCCGTTTATCTCGGCGTCTTCGACCGCATCCGCGAAGCCTTTGCGAATACGCCCGAAGCGATGGCCGAGGGGCTGACGGCGAGTTCGTTTTCCTTCAATTCCGGAAATGGCCGCTGCGAGCGCTGCCGCGGCAACGGATTCGAGAAAATCGAGATGCAGTTCCTCAGCGATCTCTACGTCCGCTGCCCGGAGTGCGAAGGAACGCGCTACCAGCCCCGGATTCTTCGCGTCTTCTTGCGCGGCCGATCCATCCGCGACGTGCTGGAGATGACTGTCACGCAGGCGATCGCGTTTTTCGCCGAAGACGAAACTATCGCGCGTCCGCTCTCCGCCCTGGAGGAAGTCGGCCTCGGTTATCTTCGCCTGGGCCAGCCGCTCAACGTTCTTTCCGGCGGCGAATCGCAACGGTTGAAGCTCGTTTCCCACCTCGCCGGAGGCGCGGCGAAAAGCCTCCTGATATTCGACGAACCGACAACCGGCCTGCATCTCGATGACGTGGCGCTCCTGCTCGGCGTCTTCAACCGGTTGGTTGAGCAGGGGAACAGCCTTCTCGTCATCGAGCACAACCTGGAGGTCATCAAATCCGCGGATTACATCCTCGATCTCGGCCCCGAAGCGGGCGCGGAAGGCGGGACGCTCGTCGCCGCCGGCGCGCCGGAGGAAATCGCGAAGGTTGAGGCCTCCCACACGGGCCGTTTCCTGCGCGAGCTTTTCGCGGGAGGACCCGCGAGACAGGCGTCCGTCGTCGCGGAAGAGCCGCCGCGGATTTTATCGGACGCGATCAAGATACGGGGTGCGCGCGAGCATAATCTCAAGGACATCAGCCTTTCCATCCCGCGCGACAAAATGGTTGTCATAACCGGCCTCAGCGGTTCGGGGAAAAGCACGCTCGCCTTCGACATCCTTTTCGCGGAAGGGCAGCGGCGTTTTCTCGACAGCATGTCGCCCTACGCGCGGCAATTCGTCGAACAACTGGAGAAGCCGGATGTCGACGTCATATCGGGCCTGCCGCCCACCGTCGCCATCGAGCAGCGGGTCACGCGCGGCGGCGGCAAATCAACCGTCGCCACCGTGACGGAGGTCTACCACTTCCTGCGGCTCCTCTTCTCGAAAACCGGGACGCAATATTGCCCGGACTGCCATCTCCCCGTCGAACGCCAGAGCCAGGCCGCGGCGACCAAGCAGGCGGAAGCCGCGCTGCGCCGAGGCCCCGTGCGGGTGCTCGCCTCGCTCATCAAGGCGCGCAAGGGCTTCCACACCGAAGTCGCGCAATGGGCGCTGAAGCAAGGCTTCCCCACGCTTTTCGTGGATGGAAAATTCGTCCCCGCCGCCGGCTTCGAAAAGCTCGAGCGCTTCAAGGAACACTCCATCGACGTGCTGGTGGGCGAGGCGGCCTCGCGAAAGGCGCTTCCGGCCATCCTCGCGCGCGCGTTCGCCATCGGACGGGGCGGCGCGCGGCTGCTGGATGCAAAAAATCGTTCGATAGTCCTCAGCACGGAAAGAAACTGCCCCGGCTGCGGCCAGTCCTTCGAGGAACTCGACCCGCGTCTCTTTTCCTTCAACTCGCCGCATGGCTGGTGCCCCGAGTGCAGGGGCTTCGGCGAGAGCGTGGGCGCCGCTCCCGAGGCGAACGGCGACTCCTTCCTCGAAGCCGAGCTGGAGGAAGAGCGCCGCCATGAGTCCGAGGAGGAAGGCCGCGAATGCCCGGCCTGCCGCGGCGCGCGCCTGAACGTCAACGCCCGCAACGTCCGGGTAAAAGAGAAGACCATCGGCGAAGTGACGGCGCTGCCTGTAAAACAAGCGTTGAGCTGGTTGAAGGCCCTGCGGTTTGACCCCGCGCAAAACGTCATCGCGGAAGGGATTCTCTCCGAGATCGCGCAGCGGCTGCAATTCATGGGCAAGGTCGGGCTGGACTACCTTTCGCTCGGCCGTTCCGCGAAGACCTTGAGCGGCGGCGAATCGCAGCGCATCCGGCTCGCCGCGCAGCTTGGGTCGAACCTGCGGGGCGTCCTGTACGTGCTGGACGAACCGACCATCGGCCTCCACCCGCGCGACAACCGCAAGCTGCTGGAAACGCTCGACGCGCTGAAGCGGAAGGGGAACTCGCTCATCGTCGTCGAGCATGATGAAGAGACGATGCGCGGCGCCGACGTCATCATCGACCTCGGCCCCGGGGCGGGCGTCCACGGCGGCGAGGTGGTCGCGGTGGGCGATCTCGAATCGATCAAGAAGAACGCGCGCTCGGCGACGGGCCGCGGGCTGGCGCACCCGATCTCGCATCCCACGCGCGGCTCGCGGCGTCCGCTCAAGACCGAGTGGATCGAAATCTCCGGCGCCGCCGCCAATAACCTCAAGGAGATCGACGTCCGGTTCCCCGTCGGGCGGCTCAGCGTCATCACCGGCGTATCCGGTTCCGGCAAGAGCACCCTCATGAACTCCGTCCTGCTGGAACGGCTCAAGCGCAAGCCGCCGATCCCGGGCGCGCAATTTATCGAAGCCATTTACGAAGTCGACCAGTCGCCCATCGGCAAAACTTCGCGGTCCACGCCCGCGACCTACATCAAAGCCTTCGACGAGATCCGCAAGCAATACGCCGCGGTCGCCCTCTCCCGCATGCGCGGCTACGACGCGGGCCGGTTTTCGTTCAACAACGAGGAAGGCCGTTGCGCCGCGTGCGCGGGGCAGGGGGTGATAAAGGTCGAGATGAACTTCCTGCCCGCGAGTTACATCCCGTGCGCCGACTGCGGCGGCCTCCGCTACAACCCCGCGACTTTGGAAGTCCTCTACAACGACAAAAGCATAGGCGACGTCATGTGCATGAACGCCGAGCAGGCCGCGGCGTTCTTCCACGCCAATCCGAGGATACACCGCCCCCTCGCGCTCATGGTGGAAGCGGGCCTCGGCTATCTGAAGCTCGGCCAGCCCAGCCCCACGTTAAGCGGCGGCGAGGCGCAACGCCTCAAGCTCGTCACGGAACTGGCGCGCGGCGCCGGCCGGCTGCAACACGCGCGGCTGCGGCAGGCGCGCGTCCCGAAATCCACGCTATACCTGTTGGAAGAACCGACCATCGGTCTTCACATGGCCGACGTGCGGCAACTCCTGAAAGTCCTGCACCGCCTGGTGGACGAAGGCGGTACGGTCATCGTCATCGAGCACAACCTCAGCCTCATCGCCGACGCCGACTACCTTGTCGATATAGGTCCTGAAGCGGGGGAAAACGGCGGGCGCATCGTGGCGTGCGGCAGCCCGGAGCAAGTCGCCCGCAGCAAGACAAGCCGCACCGCGCCTTTCCTGCGCGAGATGGGGATTTAGCCCGGAGCGTCTCCTGCACTTTTCGCCCGCTCTTGCTTGTAGAGGCGGCTGTGCCAGCCGCCTAAAGACCCGGAATGGCGCTTTGCCGTTGTCTCCCGCTCCAGGCGGCTGGCACAGCCGCCTCTACAACCAAGAGCGGGCACAAGCGCCTAGCCCATCGAGCAAAACCAGAGCTTGTTGCCCTCGCTGTCCAGGAAGGCGCCCACGGGAAATCCGTCGTAGATCTGCACGGGATCGGAAATCGTCACGCCACGCTCGCGAAGCGCCTTTTCGAATTCCGTCGCGCTTTCGACTTCGATGGTCACGCGCGGGTTCGGGGCGTCGGTCGGCTTGCCGTACCAGTCGGACTTTAGATGGATGCCCGTTCCACCGATCAGATAGCCCGCTTCCTGTCCGTTGAGAACATGCGGCGGCAAACCGAGGGTCTCCTTGTAAAAGCGATTCGCGCGGTCGAGATCGCTGACGGCAATAGCGATGACCTTTACTCCAAGGATTGATTCAGCAATGGAAGCCATGCCGTTATTGCAGCAGCCGCAGGCTCTCGGCGTCAAGCCTTCTTCGGCATTCTTCCAGATAGCCGACATCCATCTCGAAGCCGATGAAGCGCTTGACTCCGCATTCCCGCGCGGCGAGGGCGGAGTTGCCTATGCCGAGAAAGGGATCGAGCACGGCGAGACCGGGGCGCGCGCCGTGGAGGCGGATGCATTGCGCGGCGAGTTCCACCGGGAATGTGGCGGGATGCGGCCTCTGCCCGGCGCGGCTCTTGATGGTGCGGTACGGGATGAACCAGTTGTTGCCTCGGCAGCGCAGGTCGCGCCCGTCCGTGTGGCCCCAGCGCGCGATGTTGCTCTTGTCCGCATACCGGGTCCCGACGGCAAGGCGATCCACTTCAACCGCCCCGGTCTTCGTGAAGTGGAAGACGTATTCGTGGCAGTCGGTTATGAATCGCCGGGAGTTGATCGGCTTGAAATGCCCCGCCGACAGTTCCGCGCCGTCCCGGGTTTTGACGGTGATGGATTTGATCCAGTGGATCGTGTTCTGCAGGACGAAGAAGGAGGAGAAGCGCAACGCCAGTTCGTGCGGCAGCAGGGGATTCTTCGGCGCCGCGCCGATGTTGACGAAAAAGGAGCCGTCGTCTTTCAAAAGGCGTTTCACTTCCGCGGCCCATTCGCACGACCAGTCGAGATATTTTTCCCGGTTCAGATCGTCCTTATAGCTAGAGTAGGCGATCCCCAGGTTGTAAGGGGGCGAGGTCACGACGGCATCGACGCTCCCGGCGGGCAGGCTCTTCATCTCTTCGAGGCAATCGCCCGGGCGCAAATCAAAGATCATTTTTTCTCGCCGCCATTTTAGGCTATGCTTTTGTGTCAGGCATGGCAGTCCACTTCAAAGATTACTACGAGACGCTGGGCGTCGAAAAGACCGCGACTGCGGAAGACATCAAAAAAGCTTTCCGCAAGCTCGCGCGCCAGCATCACCCGGACGTGGCGAAGGACAAAAAGGCCGCTGAGACCAAATTCAAGGAGATCAACGAGGCGTACGAGGTTCTTGGCGACCCCGAGAAGCGGAAGAAGTACGACACGCTCGGCGCGGATTGGGACCGCACCGGCCCCCAGGCTCCGCCCGGCTGGGAACACCACGCGCGCGGCGGCCCCGGCAGGGGCAACGGAACCGATTACGAGTTCCATTTCGGAGGCACCGGATTCAGCGACTTCTTCGAGAATTTCTTCGGCTCGGGCAAACCGCGCCGTGGCGGCAACCCTTTCGAAGGATTCGGCGCCGGAACGCCCGAGCCGGCGGGGAGTGACGTAGAGGCGGACATCATGGTCACCCTGGAGGAAGCGCTCCGCGGCTCCCGGCGCAAGATTTCCTTGCGCCGCTCCGGGAATCCCAAGGTGGAGACTTACGAAGTCCAGATACCGCCGGGCGTTCACGAAGGACAGAAAATACGCTTGGCCGGGCAGGGAGAAGTCCATCGAAAGGGAGGCGCGGCGGGCGACCTTTACCTGCGCGTGCGGCTCTCGCAACATCCGGATTTCCGCGTGGACGGCAGCGACCTTATTCACGATCTCCAGCTCCCGCCGTGGCGGGCCGTGCTTGGCGGCGAGGTCACGGCGCCGACCATGGAAGGAGAGGTGCGCCTCAAGATTCCCCCCGGCACCCAGAACGGCCAGCGTTTACGGCTAAAGCGCCGGGGAATGCCCATGGGGAAGGAGCGCGGCGACCTTTACGTGGCGGTCGAGATCGTCCTGCCCAAGGAATTGAACGCGCAGGAACGCGGGCTCTGGGAACAACTCGCGCGGGAGTCGCGCAACCCGGCGGCGTAAGCGGATGGCAGCGCCTCTACTGCAAACCTTCGCGGAGCTCCTCCAGCCGGCGTCCGACGCGGAGCTTGAACGCCTGGCGCGCGAATCGCAAGCGGTCACGCGCAGGCATTTCGGCAAAGCGATGCGGCTCTTCGCGCCGCTCTATCTTTCCAACGAATGCATCAACTCGTGCAGCTACTGCGGCTTTTCCCGGGAGAACGCCATCCTGCGCGTCACGCTGGAAATCGAGCAGGTGCTGAAAGAGGCGCGCCATCTCCGCAAGGAAGGATTTCGAAACATCCTTCTGGTCGCGGGCGAACATCCCAAATTCGTCTCGTCGGACTATCTCGAACAATGCGTCAAAGCCCTCGCGCCCGAGATGCCGGGCATCGCTCTGGAAGTCGGGCCGATGGAGACCGCCGAGTATGCGCCCCTGGTGCGCGCCGGCGCGGAAGGGCTGGTCGTCTACCAGGAAACCTACCATCGCGACACCTACGCCGCGCTGCACGTCTCCGGACCAAAGAAGGACTACGACTGGCGGCTCGCCTGCCCGGAACGCGCTTACGACGCCGGGTTCAGGCGCATCGGCATCGGAGCGCTGTTCGGCCTGTGGGAATGGCGCGAGGAAGCGCTCGCCCTCGCCGCGCACCTCGATTTCCTGCTGAAGAAATGCTGGAAAGCCCAGTTCACCGTCAGCCTGCCGCGCCTGCGCCCCGCCGCGGGCGGCTTCCAGCCGCGATTCGCCTTGCCGGATCGCGAGTATGTCCAGTTGATCTGCGCCTTGCGGCTCGGTTTTCCGCAGGTGGGGATAGTCCTCAGCACGCGCGAACCCGCCGCCTTGCGCGACGGCCTCATCCCCCTGGGGGTCACCATGCTCTCCGCGGGCAGCCACACCGAGCCCGGAGGCTATACCGGCCAGGGCAAGGAATCGCTTCATTTAACGGTGCGCGGGAAGCAGGTCGCGGCTAAAGGCTCCTCCGCCGCCGAACAGTTTGAGATCGCCGACAACCGCTCGCCGGGCGAAGTCGCCGCCATGCTGCGGCGACAGGGGTTCGAGCCGGTCTGGAAGGATTGGGACCAGGCGATAATCCATTGACCGCGATACCGAGGCCCGGTAGGTTCACCGTTCCGAATTTAGCGGGCCGTAGCACAGCTTGGTAGTGCGCTTGAATGGGGTTCAAGAGGTCGCGGGTTCAAATCCCGCCGGCCCGAAACACTTTTTCAGACGGGAGCGCGCCGGAATTGGTCAGGCTTTTGTGAAGCAGGGAAGCTTGGGGCTTCGCGGGAAGGGGAAGGATCTCCGGCGGTTTATAAGTCATCACGGTATAGACCGCCCATATTATCATTGCCAGGGCCAGAAGGATGCTCAACCTCCTGACCCATGCCATTCGCCTGGCCCATACCTTTTGCCTCTCGCTCAACGCCACGGGAGATATTTAAGCGGGAATGCAAGGGTTTTGCAATCACGAAGAACCGTTGTTTTCAAGCAGGTCCGGGCGGTTTTTCCGCGTCCTTTCCAGCGCTTGTTCCCTTCGCCACGCCGCTATCGCCGCGTGGTTCCCGGAAAGGAGTATCTCCGGCACGCGCCAGCCGCGGTACTCCAGCGGGCGCGTGTAGTGCGGGAACTCGAGCACGCCATCCGCGAAGGAATCCTCGAGGGCGGATGCGTCGTCGCCCAGCACGCCGGGGATGAGCCGGACGATGGCGTCCGTGAAGACCGCGGCGGCTATGGCGCCGTTCGTCAGCACGTAGTCGCCGATGGAGATTTCATCGTCGATCAAATGTTCGGCCACGCGTTGGTCCACGCCTTCGTAGTGGCCGCAGATGAGGATGAGGTGCGATTCCCGGGCGTAGGCTCGCGCGATGGCTTGATCCAGGCGGCGGCCCGCGGGGGACATAAGAACAACCCTGGTTCCGGGCCGGCGCAGGCTCTCCACGGCTTCGAACACCGGCTCGGGTTTCATGACCATCCCCTGGCCGCCGCCGTACGGGGCGTCATCGGTTATGCGGTGCTTGTCCCGCGCCCAATCGCGCAGATTGTGGGCATGCAGACCGGCCAATCCTTTTTCCCGCGCGCGGCGCATCATGCTTTCCGAGAAAGCGCCTTCGCAGATGCCGGGGAAAAGGGTCAGTATATCGATGCGCATGCGGGGAAGATTGGCGTTCGGTTTGATACTTCTGTATTTTCGCCCATAGTCCAAGTCTTCCCGAAGTGCCAAAGAAACGTCAGCGCAAGAGCCGGTATTCCCTGTTCGCGGCTATTGCCGTCGTCGGGGCGGCGGTTGCGGCGGTGTGCGTCGTTTACGGAATCTGGGCGAGCGCCTTCGACATGGAAAAGGTGGATGAGATGCCCGAGATTTCCGGCGTCTATGACATGGACGGGCGCTTCTACACCCGTTTGAAGGGCGAGGGGTTGCAGGATCGCATCCTGGTTCCGGCGAGCGAAGTCTCGCACTGGTTCATCCAGGCGCTGCTCGCGCGGGAGGATACGCGCTTTTACAACCACCACGGCGTGGACCTGTGGGGAATCCTGCGCGCGACGGTCCGCAACCTCATCCATATGTCAGTGCGTGAAGGCGGCAGCACCATCACCCAGCAGCTTGCCCGCAACAGCTTCCCGCTGGGCGGCCATAATCTGCACCGCAAGCTCCTGGAGGCGTTCGTCGCCCTGCGCATCGAGCATCATTACTCGAAGGAGCAGATCCTCGCCTGTTACATGAACCGAATCTACTTCGGCTCCCGCTTTTACGGCATCGAGACGGCGAGCCGCGGCTATTTCAACAAGCACGCCTCGCAGTTGACCCTGGCGGAGGCGGCCATGCTCGCGGGCGTCATCCGCGGGCCGAGCCGGTTTTCCCCGTTCAACGACCTCAAGGCCGCCATCGCGCAGAAGGACGAGGTGCTGGAACGCATGGCCAGTCTTAAAATGATAACCAAGGCGGAAGCCGAGCGGCAGATCAACGCACGCCTCGACGTGGCGAAGACGCCTCCGCCCCCGCCCCAGAACAACTATGCGCTCGACGCGGTGGTGCGGGACTTGAACATCATCCTCAGCACCGACCAGATAAAGGCGGGCGGCCTCAAAATCTATACGACGCTCGATCCCCAGCTCCAGAGAAGCGCCATGGCGGCGGTCGACGCGCAACTCCGCAGGATAGAGCAACGGCCCGGGTACGCGCACCCGCGGAAGCCCGCGCAGAAGGCTGTTTACGAGGAATCCACGCCGTATCTGCAAGGGGCTGTCGTCGTCCTGGATAATCGCGACGGAGGCATCCGCGCCATGGTCGGCGGGCGCGACCACGCGGACAGCCAGCTAAACCGCGCGGAAGACGCTTCCCGGCAGCTCGGCTCGACCTTCAAGCCGTTCGTGTACGCGGCGGCGTTCCGGCAGGGGCTGCTTCCCGGCGCGGCGGTTGACGACGCGCCCATCCGTCCCGGCGAGCTTCACACCGCGTCCAACTGGAACCCCGGCAACTCGGATGGAGCGAACCGCGGCGTCCTGCGCGCGGAAGAAGGCCTCATCCAGTCGCGCAATACCATGAGCGTGCGCATCGGCGACTACGCGGGCATCGCTTCCGTCCGCCAGCTTGCCGCGGGCGCGGGCATCCCGAACGTGCCGAAATTCCCCGCGATCTTTCTCGGCGCGTTCGAGGAATCGCTGAAGGATGTCACGGCGGCCTACAGCATCTTTCCAAACAACGGGGTGCGCAAACAGCCGTTCCTCATCGAACGGATAGACGACTCGGACGGCCAGGTCGTTTACCAGGCGGCCCACATCACCACCGCCGCGCTCGAGCCCGGCGTCTCGTGGATGGTCTCTTCCACGCTCGAGAAAGTCTTGCAGCGCGGCACCGCGGCGGCCGCCAGGTCGCTCGGCTTCACCAAACCCGCCGCCGGGAAAACGGGGACGACCAACGACTACAAGGACGCCTGGTTCGTCGGCTACACGAAGGCTCTCACCTGCGGCGTCTGGGTCGGGTTCGACACGCCCGTCACCATCATTCCAAGGGGCTACGGCGCCGCGCTCGCGCTGCCGATCTGGACGCAGATCATGAACGCCGCGCCGGGCTCGCGTTACCCCGCGGCGGCGCTGGCGCCGCCCGAGCCGCTCCAGCGCGTGCGGGTTTGCTCGATCACCAACCAGCTTGCCACCGCCGGTTGCGAGAGCGCGGGGACGGCTTACGACATCGACCTGCCGGTGTCGCGGGTTCCGCGCGCTGACTGCCGCGTCCACCCTGGCGGCGCCGTCGAAGCCCCGGCGGCGAACCAGGAAGCCACCCCCGCGCCTCGGGGATTGCTGCAATCCTTCCGGCATTTCTTTGGCGGGCATTGAGTTCGCGCGCGGAGGCGCCATATTGCCCGCATGAAGACACTCCCCGCTTTGCTTGCCCTGCTCCTTCTCGGCGGATTCGCCCTAGCCCAGGACGCCAAATGGACGACCAACTACGAAAAAGCGGTCGCCCAGGCGAAGATCGAAAATAAAAAAGTGCTCATGGACTTCACCGGCTCGGACTGGTGTCCCGGGTGCGTCAAGATGGACAAGGAAGTCCTGAACACGCCGGACTTCAAAACGTATGCGGACAAGAACCTCATCCTCGTGCTCGTCGATTTCCCCAACTCCAAACCGCAGACGGATGCGGTGAAGAAGCAGAACGAGAAGCTGAAGGACAAGTATCAGGCCGAGGGGTTCCCCACCTTTGTGTTGGCGGATGCGGACGGCAAGGAACTGGGCCGGCAAGTCGGCTACCTGGAAGGCGGCCCGAGTGCGTTTATCGCGAAGCTGGCGAGCTTTCAGAAGTAAAAACATCTCAACTCAGCGGGAAAAAACTGAGGCCGCCGACGAGGGGCGCGACCGCCAGATCGGGCCGTTTTCCATGAAAGGGGGATGCTCGCCCGGGGGCGGCTTATCAGCGGAAACCCGGAATAAGGGAAGGATGGGCAAACCGTTGGGAGTCCTCTGGTATTGGACGCCTTCTTTCTCAACATACAGGCTGAAGTGAGTAATCCCGCCGTCATCGCCAATCAGCACTTGCATGTCGTAGAATGTTCCCGCGACCAGGTTCACAGCCTGCCCTTTCGCAAATCCGCCGGGAACACTGGCCTTAATCCGGCCATCCTTCGTCCTTGACCCGCTGCCGGGAAACCCATAGTCGTACATGGCGACCGGCGTCCATTCTTTGTCGAGGCCCCAACGCTCTCTGTAATCCCAGGATTTATCCAAAACGATGTTCGAGTTCAGGCTCACGATGAGGATGTTGTCACCGCCCCCGACAAAATGATAGACGCCGGTCTCGGGCGGCGAGACCTTGCCCCTGTAAACGGCAATCCAAAGGGCGGGTTTGACTTCCCTCTCCACTCCAAAGGCCCGCGGGGCATTGGAGGAGTCAATGTCCGGCACGAAAATCTGCGTGGCGTAGAGGGGCGCCGGAGCTTTGAAATATCTGTTCAAAAAATCCGGGCTCCACCCGTTCCTCAGGAATGCGTCCAACTCATGAACAAATCTTTCTATATTGTTGATAGGCGTCGGTTTCCTGTTAAAGGTCTGTTTTAGATCGTAAAACGCCCCCTGCAAGCCGTTGCCGTTCTGAAAGCCGAACGACGGAGCCGAGCCGCCGCCGCCCCCGCCGCCGGGACCCCCGCCGCCGGCGGGGCCGAAGCCGACGCCCATGCCTCCCATGCCCGCCATTTTGCCAGGGATGATTTCGGTCGCCCCCGGCATATGCGGCATCTCCGGCAGGGAGATTTTTGAAAAGCCGGTGGTGGCGATGCGCTTGGCCTGGGCGGGCGCGCTCATCGTCTTCTTCCTGTGGGCCACGCTGACCTTGTGCTCGAGGGCGCGCGTGCTTCGGTTTGGCGAGGGGGGGCCTCCCTGGAAAACGACCTTGCGTTTCGCCTGGATGGTTTGAACGATGTAAAAGGTGGCGCCAACGCCCAGGAGGAAGTGGAAGGCGACGCTGAGCAGGATGATTTTGCTGGCGAAAAGTTTCTGCCAAAACTTGCGCCGCGGCGGGGCGGGTTCTTCGCTCATTCCTCCTCCGACGTGGTGAAGCTCACATTTTCGATCTGGGCGGTGGCCAGTGCGTCCAGCACGTCCACCGTGCGGCTGTAGCGGGAATCCGGATCGCTCACGACCGTGACCATGAGCTGGGACTTTGCCGCGTCGCTGGATTGCTTCGCCCGCAGAAGCGTCGCGCGGAGTTGGGGCATTTCCTTGCTTTCGGGCGTGTCCATCGACTCGTCATTGAGGGTGACTTCACCGGCCTGGGAAATGGCGATGACGACTTCATCGACAAATTCCGTGGGGCCGGAAGTCTCCGCGGTGCCGGGCAGCTTTGTGTTCAGTTCCCGCTCCACCTTTACCGCGCCGGCCATGACCATGAAAAAAAGCATGATGACGAAGACCACGTCGATCATTGGCGCGATCTGAAAACCGGGGTCTCCCCCTTCGAGGCGGCTCCTTCGGCGTTTCGTGCGGTTCATTGGCGATTCACCGCTGAGAACGAAATATCGCTGATGCCAGCCTCGGCGGCGGCGTTCATGGCGGTGGCCACGGTGCGGGCCATCGCGAGCCGGTCGGCGCGGATGACGCACCGGAAGGTCGGGTTGGGCCCCTTGGCGACCTTGGTTTCACCGATCTTCTTTGCCGCGGCCAGCGCGGCGCCGAGCGCTGCGGGGTCGGTATACGGCTTCTCGTCCATGATGTAGGTCGCCTTCTTCGCGCCTTCATCCCAGCGGACGTTGACGATTGCTTCGCTGCGGCTGTTGTCCTTCTTGACCGCGTTGGCCGAGATGGGAAGGGTGATGCTCTTGTCCACCTTGAGCACCTGCGCCGAAGTGATGGACATGAAAAAGATGAGAAGGACGAGAAGCACGTCGATCATCGGGGCGACCTGGAACTCCGGTTCGCCTTTGCCTCCTCCTCCGCCGCCGGCCATATCAGTAAAGCCTCCGTTTCATGGCTCAGGCCGGCGTCGGTTCCGCCCCCGCGGCCTCGTCGCCCTCGCCGCCATGGACAGCCATCCAGCTTGGGGCGCCGGCATAGAGTTTTTCGTCGCCGATATGGACGCCGGCGAGGAGTTCGTAAGGCATCTTGCGGAAGAGCATCACCACGGCGTCCTCGGCATCGTGAAGCGCTTTCACCGCCCGGTTTCGCAGGAAGTAATAGGAGCCGAACGCCGGGATGGCGATAAACAGGCCCGAAGCCGTGGCGACGAGGACTTCGCCGATGGCCGCCGACAGGCTCGAAGGGTCGCCGATCCCGGACGCCCCGAGGGTGGCGAACGCCTTGATCATGCCCGTGACGGTGCCGAGCAGCCCGATCATCGGGGTGCAAACGCCGATGACGGACAGGTAGGAAATATAGGTTTGCATCTTCGAGTCTTCCCTGGAGAGCTCGGACAGGATCCCCTCCTCGACGGCGGCCTTACCCTCGCCCAGGAGGCTCAACGCGATTCGGCAGACATTGGTGAAAGGCGAGGGGTGCGCTTTGCAGTAGTCGTAGGCGCCGACGTAGTCGCCAGGCGGGAACAGGGTCTTCAATGCCTCGAGGTGCTCCGGCGGAAGCACCTTGCGGGGCATCGTGCGAAGGACGCCGTCCACGATGAGGTAAAATGTGAGCACGGAGCAGATGGCGATGGGAATCATGACCCAGCCGCCTTCCTCGATTTGGATGAGGAGGCTTTTCTGATGGACGGGTGGTTTTTCCCCGGGCGAGGGGCTTGCTTGCGCCTGCGCGGATGCAATGCAAGGCAGCATCGACAAGGCAAACAGTGCGGCGAGTAGGACGGTTCGGAGCTTCATTTTTGGCATTTCGGTTCGGTTCATGGGTTTACTGAAAGAGAGTCGGTCATTTATGGTTCACCTTTTCAAACTTGGCGATTTTTTCCAGTTCGTTCCTCGCTTCCCCCGCTTCCGCCGTCAAAGGAAAGGCGCCGGTCAATTCATGGAAGGAGGCCTTGGCGCGTTCGAGATCCTGAAGGCCGGCGTAGGCGCGGCCGCAGCCGAGCAGCACGCGCGGCATCCACAGCTTCTGTTCGGGGTAAAGGACGGGGACCTCGAGAAATGACAGAATGGCGGCACTCCATTCCTTGCGTACGAGGAGGCTCTGCCCTTTGTTGGCGGCGGCGGCGGCCAGGGTTTGAGGCCGCGTGGCTTGTTTGAGCGCCGTGTCATAGATTGCCAGCGCCCTTTCGTAGTCGCCCCGGCGCGCGAGGCCGGCGGCCACCTGCACATTCGCCCCAAGCAACGTCTCGGGGTCGATTGCGTGGCGCGCGACGCTCTCCGCGAGCGTTTCGGCCGGCCCGTTTTCTCCCAGGCTGGCGAGCGCCTGCACCTTCAACAGCGCGGTCTCGCCCCAAAAGCTTCCCGGCGCGTCGCCCACCGTTTCGTAGTATTTGAGCAGCGGTTCAAGCCGGGAGAGCGCATCGGCGGCTTTGCCTTGCGCAAGCAGGTCCCCCGCCTCTTTCAGCTGGGGCGGCCGGGGAAAGTCGATTTTTGCTATTTGTGTAATGGGGTAACCCAACTCGGCGGTTCGCCCCGGCGCGCCGGTGTTCGCTGCCGGCGCGTCCACCGTGGCCATGATCGTATCGCCCCAGCGGCGCACTCCTTTTGTCGCGATCACCCTGCCGTCCTTCAAAAGGATATTCTGCGCCCCGGCTGACCCCGCGAACGCAAGGATGAACAAGAGGAGCCAGGTTCTCATGCGGCCCCCCACTGTTGCAGCATGCGTCTGGCCTGTTCCGTCTCCGGGAAATTCTCGAGCTTCGGGTTGCGCAGCATTTCCTTGAGATGGTTGACCGCTTCCGGGCGTTTGCCCAGTTTGTCGAAACCCTCCGCGCTGCGGATGTAAGACTTCGCCACCCACGGAAGATATTTCTGATAGAGGACAAAGACGCGCTGAAAATAGGCGATCGCCTCCGGCCAATGCTGCTGCCGCGCCTCGACTTCGCCCAACGAATAAACGGCGTAGGCCGTCGATTCGCCGCGCCATTCGCGAACGCTCGCTATTTGCTCGAAGAGTTTGCGCGCCTTGTCGTAATTGCCAAGTTCGAGGCAGCTTTTCGCCTCGCCGACGGTCGCATCCTTTACCTTCGATCCCGCCAGTTCGTCCGCGGCGTAAGTGAACAGTTCCAACGCGCGGGTGTAGTTTTTCTGCGCAAACGCGATTTCCCCCAGGCCGACATAGGCGTAGTCAAGGAAATCACTCTTCGGGTAAGCGTCCCTGAGTTCCGAATAGAGCGTGGCGGCGCGCTCGGCCTCGCCTTTCGCAAGAAGGTCGTCCCCGGCCTGCGCCAGCAACACGGGGCTGAGTTCTTCCGGCTTGAATTTCTCGATCTCGGCAAAGTATTTCGCGCGCTCGGCCGGCTTCTTCAGCAGTTGAGCCAGTTCAGCCCTCGCATAAAAAAGACGAGCCTTGGCCGTGGGGTTCGGGATTTTATCGAGAGGCGCCAGTTGCTTGTCGAGCTCCGCGGCGGCGTCATAGGGAGGCAACGGCGCGGGGGTGGGGGGGACGGAAGAGGCAGGGCTCGGGGAAACGTCCGCGGCCGCAACCGCGGCGGGGGAAGGCGCGGGCGCCGCCGGGGCGGGCCGCGGGCGCTTCGAACAGAACTGGGCTAGCTGCTGGAGCAACTGCTCGACTGATTCCCGCGCCGGATCCTGGATGTATTGTTTGAGCGTCCCGACGAGAAACTGTTTCGCCTCCTCCATTCGCCCCTCGTGGGCCTTGGCCTTGCCGATCCAGAAGATTGCCGTCACCACGGAAGGGCTGTCCGGCTTCTCCTTCACGAATTCCTCGAACAACCGCGAGACATCGTTCCACCTGCCCAGCTTCTGCATCAGCTTGCTCGCCTCGAACAGCGAATAGTTCACCACCTCGTCGTTATAGGCCTTCTTCTCGGACTCAACGTAGATCGGGATGGCTGCTTCGTCCTTGCCTTCCCCCACGAGCGAGTCGCCCAGCAGTGCGAGCACTTCCCCCTCCATCTGGTCTTGCGGGAATTCCTGTTGCCAGGCCTTTGCGTCCGCGATGATCTCGTCGAAAAGCGAGGCTGCGTATTTGCAGACCATCACCCGGTACTTCGCGTCCGCGGCAAACTGGCCGTGGGGATACTTCCGCAAGTAGGCGTTCAGAAGGCCGAGAGCGGGCTCGTATTTTCCGTTAAAGACCAGCGTGAGCGCGGAGCGATACTCGGCCTCTTCCGCGAAATGGCCGGAGGGGTACTCCTTCAGGTAATCCCGGTAAACGTTGGCCGCCTCGTCATATTTGCCTTCCATGAACTTCGCGTTGCCCAACAGGAAGCGCATCTGCTCGCGAAAGGCGCTGTCCGGCTGCCGCTCGAGCATCGAGCCGAAGGCGCTCTCCGCCCCTTTCAAATCGTTCGCCTGCAAGGCCACGGCTCCGTCGAGGTAACCGACCGCCCCGGCGTTCGGGCCCTTTGGATACTCCTTCAGATATTGTTCGCAAAGCTGCTGGCAGAGCTTCGGCTGGTTGACATCCGCATAGGCCGTCATCTCCTGGAAGAGCGCCGTTTCCCGCTCGGCCGCCGAGGGATATTTCGTGACGACCGCGTTGAAGGCGACGATTGATTCCCAGCGTTTGTCCAATTGATAAAAGCAGCGCCCGATCCGCAGCAGCAGCCCCGGCCTGAGGTCCGGCAGCTTTTTGGCTTCGTCGCTGAGCTTCTGCGCCTTGTCCAACTCGGCTTGGAGACGGTCCCTTAGGGCGACGAATTGTAAAAACTGCGAAGGGTTCGCCCTGATGGCCGCGAGAGCCTGGGCGACATTCTTTTGGGCTGCCGCCACTTTTGCCTCCTGGAACGCGATCACTTCCTCCCGCGAACGCACGGAGCGGTACGCGGCCAGGGCCGCGGTGGCCGACTGGTTGTCCAGGAGGTTGTCGCCCAGTTCAATCGCCATGGCGTTGAGGCTCATCATGTTATCCACCAAATCCGTATTTTGCAGAACCTTTTGAACCAGCGCGTTGCCTTTGTCGCCCTCCCTTTTTTGCGTGTAGAGAGCCGCCAGCACCATTCCGGCGTTCGCGGCGGAGGCCGACTGGATCCCCGGCGAGACAAGTTTCTCGAGCGCCTTGATGGCGTCGTCCACCTTGCCGCCCTCCTTCCAAGCCAAGCCTTCATACAGCAAAGCCTGGTCGTGCGCCTGCGGAACATTCTCGAGTTTGGCAAATTGCGCCGCCGCTCCCGCGTAATCCTTCAGGAGCATTTTAGCCTGGCCAATCGAGAAGGTCGCATCCACGATCCGCGACCCGCTCGGGAATTTCTCGACATACTTGTTGAACGTCTCGATCGCCTTGGGGTATTGCGCGAGATTATAATAGGAAGCGCCCAGCGTGAAATAGACGGGTTCAAGCTCCGGCACGTCTCCCGCCTTCGCCAGGACCATTTCGAGTTTCGAGACCGCCGTGGCGTAGTCGCCTGCCTGAAAAGCGGCCATCCCCTCCGTGAACGCCTTTGTAAGGTCGGCCGCCACGGTGGACGGCGACGAAACAGTCGCGGGAGGCGGCGGGGGAGGGGGAGGAGGCCTGGGGGGCGACTTCGCGAAGCAAGTGTCTGTCAACCCGCCGAGGGCCGCGAGCAAGAGGAGGACAAAAAGGCGCTTTGCCTGGTTCACGGTCGATACGCGGTCAATCAACCGTTGGGGGAGTCGATGGCATAATGCATTATCCATCATATCGAGAACCTTGGCAATGCAACATGAAGGGGGATTTGGATGTTCCGCGTTCACAGTGTGTCATGCGCTTTCGCCCCGCTGATTGCTATAGAGGCGGCGCTGGCAAAGTTGCCTCTACACCCAAGTGCATGACACGCTCTAAGCTAAGAACTCGCCGCCGCTTTGTCGGCGTAAATGTTGAACACCTGATCCAGGCGCGCGATTTCGAAGACGTTGCGCACGCTCTCCTGGATGCCGAAGAGAGCCAACTGTCCGCCCTGCGCGCGGAGTCGCTGCATGGCGTCGATGAGGACGGCGATGCCCGAGCTGTCGATGTAGGAGACGGCGGTCATGTCGATGAGGACGCGAGGGTGTTTCTGTTCGATGAGCGGGTTCAGCTTCTCCTTCACCCGGGGCGACTCGTGCAAGTCGATTTCCCCTTCGAGGACGAGGAGATTTGGCTCAGGGGTTGAGACGGATGCCATCGCGTCGATGGTGACGGCAATTCGCGGCAGGGGCGAGCCTTAATCGCGAAAATTGACGAAGCTGAGCGCCACGCCGAAGTCCTTGCTCCGGACAAAGGCGATGACGGCCTGGAGATCGTCGCGCTTCTTGCCCGTGACGCGGATTTGTTGCTCCTGGAGCGCCGACTGAACCTTGAAATCCTGTTCCTTGATGGCCTTGATGATCTCCTTGGCCTTGGCGCCTTCGAGGCCCTGCTTTATCCGCAACTCCTGCGTGGCGTGCCCGATGGAGGAGATCGCCTGCTCCTTGCGCTCGACGTTGCGCAGATCGACGTTCCGTTTGGCGAGCTTGGCGATGACGATTTCGAGCAGACCCTTGAGCCGGTTGGCGTCCTCCGCCGACAGCTTTATATGGCCCTCCTTGGCGAGCTCTATGGACGCCTGGCTGCCCTTGAAGTCGAACCGGGTCGCCAGTTCCTTGCGCGCCTGGTTGACGGCGTTGTCGATCTCCTGCTTGTCGATCTCCGATACGATGTCGAAGGAAGGCACCCTTTAGAAATCGATGTGCGCCGACAGCCGGATGTACGGCGCGCCCTTGGTCGAATAATTCAGGTCTGCGCGCGGGAAATCGAAATCGCGCGTAAAAGTGTAGCCGCCCGACATTTCGAGGGTGACGGGTTTTATGGAGTAGGTGAGGCCGCCGCCGGCGCGATATTCGGAATAATTGACGACCGCGCCGCTGAGGCGCTTGGGCGTCACCCCGTCGTTGATGTCGGTCTTGAAGCTGCCGCCCGTAACCTGACCGCCGGCCCAGACCGCGAAATTATTGGTGACGTTATAGACAAGCCGGGGCTCCGGGAGGACGGCGCGCAATGTCAGCTTGGAATTGATATTCCACTGAATGCCTCCAAAGGGCAAGACGGGCACGTTGCTGCGCATTATGGAACCGGTGACGCCGACAAAGCCGAAAAGTTTGCCATGGATGATTACAAAGCCGCCGCCGATATCGGTGGGGATGTCAAAAGCCGGCCCGGTCACGCTCTTGGAGAAATAGAAACCCGGGTGCGTCTGGATAAACGCCTCGGCCTGGTTATCGACGAGGTATTCCAAGGCGATCTCGGCGTTGAAATTCTGAAGCTGATCGGGAACCGGCGCCTTCGATGAACCGAAATCGTACCGGTCATAACTCGCCCCGAGCCGCAGGAACCACTGGCCCCCCGTGTTCGGCCATTTCAAGGAATTAAGCGGAAACCGGTGGCCGACCTGCACGGAGGTGTCGATGGCGTCCTGCTTGCCGAACGCGCCCTTGCCCTTGTGAAAGTCGGCTCCGAAATCATACGTCGAATCCATGTCAAAGAGATTCTCCGTGTTCGCCTCCTGCGCCGTCTGTTGCACGGTCGGCTGCTTGTCGTTTGAAAAATGCGCGTCTCCGGCGAAAAGGGGCGCCGTGAAGGGCGTCAAGAGGGCGAGAAGCGACGTTGCAATCCGGCGGGAAGAAAGGGGGCGTTTGAACATGGGTCGGAAACTAGCGGCCCGCCCTTCAAATGGAAAGGCGAAAAATACAAGGGAAGGCCCTGCGGCCGCCAGGCGCGGGCGAAGAAGCGCATGCTCTAGAATTCCGCCTTCAATGCGATCTGCCCGTACGGCGCGCCGCTGTAAGTCTCAAAACTCGCTTTGGCCCGGTGGAAATCCACGTCCCTAAACGGCATGTAACCCGCTTCCGCGTCCAGCGTGATCGACCTCGCTATTTTCCAGTCCACCCCGGCGCCCACGCGAAACTCGTTGTATTCGAGGACGGCGCTGTCGAGCCTGGCATTCCGATGGGCATTGCCGAAAGAATCATCCGTCCGGAACGTCCCCGTCTTGAAGTCGCCCCCTGCGTAAAGTTTTAGGGAGTCGCTCAGCGTGTATTCGAGACGCGGGTTCGGGGGGAGCGCGTTGAGCGTCCATTTCTCGGCGAACTTCCAACGCACGCCGACGCCGGGGAGAACGACCCATGCGCGGTCAAGGTCGAAGCTGAGACCCGCCACCCATTGCAGGTCCGGGCTCACAATATAGGAGCCGCCGAGAATGCAGGGGATGTTGAAGTTCTTTCCATTCAAAAGGGCTTCTTCGGCGCCATAGAAACCGGGTTGCGCTTCGATTCGCACGAGCCAGGAAGAGACCTCCATATCGGCTCCCACGATGACGCTTGCGCCCTGCAATGTGTTCGGGAGCGGAGCGGAGGAAGGAAGACCGAAGGAGTAGCGCCGCCATTCCACTCCCAACCGAAGCAGGGGGCCGTCGCCGACCTGTCGTGAAAGGGCGAAATGCAACAAATCAGCCTGCTCGGAAACGTCGCCGGCCCTTCCGTGGTCCAGCTTGGTCGGAGCGCCGCCGACGTAGGAATAGTCGGCGGTGTATTCATAGGCGACTTCCCCGGCTTGCAGAAAGGCGGCGGCGAGGAAAAGCGCGCAGCAGCTAAAGCGTATCATGCCCTTTTGCCCGCTCTTGATTGTAGAGGCGGCTGTGCCAGCCGCCTAAAAGTGAATGACACCCTCTAGCGACCGGCTTCTTTGAGGAAAGCATCGATGGTTTTCCGGATGGTTTTCTTCATCGCGCCGGCGGCGCCCACGCGCTCCACGCCATGGAGTTCGGCCAGCGCGGCGGACGCGAGCAGATCCCCTCGCCAGACCAGCGTCGCGGGCCGTTCGCCTACCTTTACAGGCCAGAATTCGAAAAAGGTCAGATACACGTTGTAACCGCCGCTGGCGTAATAGGCGACATCCAGTCCCTGCCATCCCGAGCCGTCAGCCCGGGAATGGAACGCGCCGAGCGAAAACGCGGCCCGCCCTTCGACATCGAATAATTCCCAGTAGAGCGAGGCGCCGCCCGGGCTGTTGAGCCTGTCCACCAGGGTCTGGAACCGGGAACGGATTTTGCCCTCTTCCTTCAGCAGGGCGGCGGCGTCCTCGGAAGCGCGCGTGGAGTCGGCGTAGGCCGGCTGGCCCGAAAGTCCGCGGGATGCGAAAGCAGCCGCGCGCTGGAGGAGCAGGTTGCTCCAGAAGGAACGGACGGAAGGCGGCAGAGCCCCTGCGCCGCCCTGGTCGGAAGATTTGCCGAAGGACTTCGCTTCGGCGGCGCTCATCCTTAGCGCGGGGTGGTTGGGGTCAAGCTTCTCCGTGGCGTCCGCCAGGGATTTGACGGACGAGTTGTCTGGCGCGGACCCCAGCTTGGAGAAATCGCGGAGAGCGGGCGGCGAGGAAATGCCCGAATGGATATAGACCTTCAACTCGGGATGCCTCGACCCGTCGAAGCCTTCTTGAAGCGCGATCACGCTTTGGATTGGCTTGGGCACGACGTAACAGAACTGAACAGAAAGACCCCGTGGAAAGCTCATGACCGGCCCGCGGGTTGTCATCACCTCGCCTTTGCCCAGCTTTGCGAGGTCGATGTCCTTGAAACCCGAGAAGGAAGAAATGTCCGCCAGCGGATCGGCCCCGGCGCGAGGAAACCCCAAAAGCGTACAGAAAGAAACGAGCAGGGAGATTGCGTATTTCATAAGCGGGCCTGCGAATAGGGGAGCGCAACGGAATGGCGCAGTCAAGCCCATGAACGCGATTAGAGCGTGTCATGCACTTTTGCCCACTCTTGGCTTTGGCGTTGCCTCCCGCTCCAGGCCGCTGGCACAGCCGCCTCTACAACGACACGGCGCCGCTCAGGCAAAAAATGCAGGACACGCTCTACCCTTCTATGGTGTTGATCTCCACCGGTTCGACTTTGATTCCCAGGCTCTCCAGCCACTCGATCGCCGCCCGTATCTCGCCGCGCTTTCCTTCGAGTTCGAGCGAGACGATGGCGATTTCCGCGGTCACGCTCGCCTGGCGGATATTCGTCACCACCTCGAATTTCCTCCCCAGCTCGTAAATGACCGGGCGGGTGATGAGCCGCGCGGGATACATAAGCCAGAGCCTGCTTCGTGCCGCATCGGATTCCATGCCCAGAGCAATCCATCAAACCGCCGCCGATTCAAGAAATTGTTGACACCGCGCGGGGCGCGGCCTAGTTTCCTTCCCTTTTCCAAATGAGGACATTCTCCGCGAAAGCAAACGAAGTGGAACGCAAATGGTGGTTGATCGACGCCAAGGACCAGGTGCTTGGCCGCGTCGCCGTCAAGGCCGCGAATCTGTTGAGGGGCAAGGAAAAGGCGATCTTCACCCCGCACGTCGACACGGGGGATTTCGTCATCGTCATCAACGCGGACAAAGTGCGCGTGACGGGCAAGAAGGAAGAGGCCAAGGTCTACACCAGCTTTTCGGGGTTCGTGGGCGGCCATAAGTCCGAGACCGTCCGCCAGCGGCGCGAACGCCGTCCGGAACTGCTCGTCGAGCGCGCGGTGCGCGGCATGGTGCCCCACAACCGCCTCGGGCGGGCCCTCTTCACGAAGCTGAAAGTCTACAAGGGCGACAGCCACCCGCACGCCAGCCAGAAGCCCGAGCCGGTCGTCGCCATCAAGTAAAAGCAATCCCGAGCAATCCGTTTATGGTCAAAGCAGAAGAATTCATCGCCACCGGCCGGCGCAAGACCGCGGTGGCCCGCATCCGGATGACGCGCGGCAGCGGCAAGATCGAGGTCAACGGCAAACCCTTCGAGGAATATTTCCCCACGCCATCGCTTCAGAACACCATTCTCCAGCCTTTCGAAATCGCCAAGAGCGCCGGGAGCTTCGATCTCCTTGTCAACGCGCACGGCGGCGGAGCGACCGGCCAGGCCGGCGCGGTTCGCCTGGCGATAGCGCGCGCCCTTCTTCTTACGCAGGACGGCCTTCGCACGTCCCTTAAGGAACAAGGCATGCTGACGCGCGATCCGCGGATGAAAGAGCGGAAGAAATCCGGCCAGCCCGGCGCCCGGAAACGCTTCCAGTTCTCCAAGCGATAGGATTCTCAGCCGCGGGCAAGCGTCTCGCCCGCTGCAAAAGCCGGTTGTCCGTAGTTTCAGACCATCTCCAGCCTTTTCTTCGCCAGTGAGAGAGAGGTGGAGAGGGGTGTCTGCTTCACCCCTTCGATTTGCTCGGCGCTCCCGTGGGCTGGGGCGAACCCGATGCGGCGGCTTCTTTTTCCTGCGGGCGGGCCTGGACGTGGAGGCCTTCGGTCAGGTCGTCCGACGGGTTTACGACGATCCGCGCGTTCTCCTTCAGGCCGTCGACGATTTCCATGCTTTTGCCGAAGTCGCGGCCTACTTGCACGGGTTGCCGGTGGATGAGCCCGCCGCTCGTAATGGTCACGACTTCCGGCCCCTTTGATTGGAATACGAGCGCATCGGAAGGGATAAGGATCGGAGCATTGGCGTCCACCAGGGTGAACTTGATCTCGCCGTACATGCCCGCGTTGAGCACTCCGTCGGGGTTTGAAATATCGACCTCCGTGAGCAGGGTGCGCGACGCGGGATCGATCGCCGCCGAGTAACGCGCGACCTTTCCCTTGAAACTGCGGCCAGGGAATTCCGGCACGATGAGGCGCGCGGGCACGTCCGCCCGGATGGACGGGTAGTTGGCTTGCGGCACGTTGACGTAGATGCGCAGCGGATCGGTCTGGGCGATGCCGAAGAGGGGCGTGCCCGTGCTTCCGCTCCCTTGTGAGACGAGCGCGCCGATATCGACGAGCCGCGTGGTGATTCTCCCCGCGAACGGGGCGACGATTTTCTCGAAGTTCTGCTGCACGCGCAAGTTCTGCACGTTGGCTTCGCCGGCTTCGAGCGCCGCGCGGGCCGCTTCGTAGGCGGTGCGGCTTTGGTCGAACTCCTGCCGGCTCACGACTTGTTTGGCGGCCAGTTCCTGCTCGCGCGTGTAGGTTATGCGGGCGATCTCGAGGTTTGCCCGCGCCTGCGCCTGGTTCGCCGCGGCCTGGCGGAGTTGCGCGTCCACGTCGGGCGATTCGATCTCGGCTAGCAGTTGCCCTTCCTTGACCGTGTCGCCGATATCGACGAGCCACCGCGCGAGGTAGCCGTTGACCCGCGCGTAAAGCTGCGCCTGGGTGAACGCCTGGACGCTCCCGGGCAGGGTGAGGTCGTGGGGCGCGCCGTCCCGCCGGGCGACGATGAAGTTCACGGCGGTGATTCCGGCCTGCTTCGCGTATTCCCGTTGCTCGCGTTTCTCCTGCACATGGCGCCACGCGCCCGCCACGATGAGGATCGCCAGCGCCGTGACGACGATGAGCGGCCCCCAGATGGCTATCCTGCGTTCCGGTGCGTGGAGACGTTTATGTTCCGGTTGTTTCATTGGCTTCGCGTTCAAATTGCTCGTCGGGGTCGCCGGAGAATTCCTTCTTTCGCAACAGACTATAGACGACGGGCACGAAAAAGAGCGTCGCGAATGTGGCGACGATCAGGCCGCCGATGACGGCGCGACCCAGCGGCGCGTTCTGCTCGCCGCCTTCGCCGAGGCCGAGCGACATGGGGAGCATGCCGATGATCATGGCGAGCGCCGTCATCACGACGGGCCGCAACCGCGTGTGGCCGGCGGAGAGCGCGGCGTCGAAGGCGTTCTTGCCTTCGCACCGCTCGTCGTTGGCGAAGGTGACGAGCAGGATGCTGTTGGAAGTCGCCACGCCGATGGCCATGATCGCCCCCATGAGCGACGGCACGCTGAGCGTGGTGCCCGTGGCGAAAAGCATCCAGATGATGCCGCACATCGCGCCGGGCAGGGCGGTGATGATGATGAACGGGTCGGTCCACGACTGGAAATTGACGACCATGAGGAAATAGACCAGGACTATGGCGAACAGGATGCCGCCGCCGATTCCGACGAAGGAGCTGTTCATGCTCTGCACCTGGCCCCTCTCGGTCAGGGTCGTGCCGCGCGGGAGCTTCGACTTGGGGACTTCAAAAAGGTGGAGGCGGTCGAGCGCCCAGTCGAGGCGGAAGAAAGAGGCGGTGTTCCGCGCGAGGCCCGGCTTGGGGTCGAAGTCCTCGAGGACTTTTTCGATGTCGGCCGCGATCCCTCCCAGGTCGCGATCCTGCGCGCTGGCGAGGACGTCGAAAACCGGTTGGACGTTGTAGTGATTGACGATGACGGGCGACTCGCGCCGCTCGATGCCCGCGACGTTGCCAAGCAGTTCGGGCGTCCCGCCGGACGTCAGGGAGACGGGCGTGTTTTTCAAATCCTGGAGCGTGTCCATTTTATACTGCGGCGTCTGCACCGCGACATTGTAGCTGACGCCGTTCTGGAAATTCAGCCAGAAGTTCGGCGAAGCCTGCCCGCTGGAACTGAGCGAGACGAGCACGGAACTGGCGACGGCGTTTTGCGTCAGGCCGATCTGTTGCGCGCGCGTGCGGTCCACGTTCACCCGCAGGTCCGGTCCGTGGACGCGCTGGTGCAGGTGCACGTCCACCGCTCCCGGGATGGCGGCGATGCGTTTCTCGATCTGTAGCGCCACCTGGTAATTCCCGGGGTCGCGCCCGGTGACCTGCACGTCGATGGGCGCTGGCAGGCCGAAGTTGAGAATCTGGCTCACGATGTCCGGCGCGCCGAAATAGAAGCCCATGTCGGGGAACTCCTGGTGCAGCCGTTCCCGCAACGTGCGCATGTAGCCCGCGGTGGGTTTGTGGTTCTCGGGGTTGAGCGCCACGAGTATCTCGCCGTCCGCGGAACTAATGGTTGCGCTGTCGCCGAAGGCGAGATTGATGCCGCTGACCGGCAGGCCGATGTTATCCAGTATCGTATAGATTTCCTCCTGCGGGATGATCTCCCGCAGCAAGCTGCCGACTTTGTAGAACCGCTGCTCGGTGCTCTCCAGCCGCATCCCTTCCGGCGCGCGGACGTGCAGGCGGAGTTGGCCGGCGTCGACCGCGGGAAAGAAGTCGCGCCCGAGAAACGGCACGAGGCAGAGCGAGAGCAGGACGAGCCCGCCCATCGCCAGAAATGCGAAGGATTTGTGCTCGAGCGTCCATTGCAGCGCGCCGGTGTAGGAGTCGCGCAGTTTCTCGAACCCCTTTTCGAAGCGCTGCTGGAGCCGCCCGAAAAATGTCCGAGCCTCCTCCTCGCCCTCGTGCTCGTGTTCTTTCAGGAGGTATTTAACCATCGTGGGGACGACGGTGCGCGAGAGGAAGTAGGAGGCGAGCATCGCGAAGATGACGGCCATCGCGAGCGGCTGGAAGAGGAACTTCGCCACGCCGCCAAGGAAAAAGATGGGCACGAATACGATGCAGATGCAGAGCGTCGAAACGAACGCGGGGACGGCGATCTGCGCCGCGCCGTCGAGGATGGCGCGCACCATCGGCTTATGCATCGCGAGGTTGCGATGGATGTTCTCGATCTCGACCGTCGCGTCGTCGACGAGGATGCCGACGGCCAGCGCCAGCCCGCCGAGCGTCATGATATTCAAGGTCTGCCCGAGCGCGCCCATGATGATGATGGAGCAGAGGATCGAGAGCGGTATGGAGGTCGCCACGACGAGCGTGCTGCGCCAGCTCCCGAGAAAGAGGAGGATCATCAGCGCGGTGAGCACCGCCGCGATGACGCCTTCCTTCAACACGCCGTTGATGGAGGCGCGCACGAAGATCGACTGGTCGAAAAGCTGCGTGAGGTCCAGCGACGGCGGCAGGGTGGCCTTGATCTTGGGCAACGCCGCCTTGACCCGCTTGATGATGTCGAGGGTGGAGGCGTTCGCCGCTTTCAGGACCGTCAGCAGCGCGGATTTCGTCCGGTTCTGGGCGACGATGTTCGTCTGCACCATGTTGCCGTCCCGCACCTGGGCGACGTCCCGCATGTAGATCGTCGCGCCGTTGACCTGCTTGATCGGCAGATCGTTGAGCGCCTCCATCGCCTCCGGGCTGCTGTTCAGGCGCACGTTGTATTCGCGGTCGCCTATCTTCTCCGTGCCCGCCGGCAGGATGACGTTCTGCGCGCTGAGGGCGGTGGTGACATCGGCGGGCGTCAGGCCCTTGGAGAAGAGCAGCTTGGGGTCGATATCGACCATGATCTGCCGCGCTTTGCCGCCGTACGGGAGCGGCACCTGCGCGCCCTGGACCGTCGCGAGCTGGGTGCGGATGAAGTTCAGCCCGTAGTCGTAGAGCTGCTGTTCGGTCAGGGTTTTGCTGCTGATGCCGATCTGCAGGATGGGGACGTTGGACGCGCTGTATTGGACGATGAGCGGGGGCGTCGTGCCGGGGGGCATGGTGCGCAACAAGGTCTGGCAGATGGCTGTCACCTGCGCCACGCCGGCCTCCACCTTGGCGCCTTCGTGGAAGAAGACCTTGATGACCGCCACCCCGTTATACGACTGCGACTCGATGTGCTCGATGTCGTTGACCGTCGTCGTCATCGCCCGCTCGCAGACGGTTACGAAACGCTTCTCCATCTCTTCCGGCGCGACCCCGGAATAGCTCCAGATGACGCTGACGACCGGGATGTCGATGGACGGGAAGATATCCGTGGCCATCCGCAGGATCGTGACGATGCCCAGGAGCACGATCAGAATGGCCATCACCGTAAACGTGTAAGGCCTGCGCAGGGCGAGGCGGACGATCCACATAGCAAGAAAATCGAATCTCGAAGCGTTCCCGGCTCTCGGCAAGCACGGTTAACCGCCGGCCACGATTCTTACGATCTCGATGCGGTCGCCCTCGGAGAGCGCGCGCCCCGGCCATTCGTCGCGGCGGAGCGCCAGGCCGTTGTGCTCAATAAGGACAGTCTTGGGGGAAAGAGCGAGCCATAGGACCAGTTCTTCAACGGTCACTGGGCCGGCAAACCCACGGTTTTCACCATTAACAAGAATATCCATAATATTGTTCAGAAAATTTTATCGGATGGCACGATTTGTGGTTGACTGATAAATATATCCACCTACTTTCAGCCACTTCATAAAAAAATGAAAACTTTGATCCTCTCCCTCCTGATCGCAGCCTCCACGGTTCACGCCTCCGAGTATGTTTACGATTCCTCTGGCGCGCAAACCCTTACGAAGTCCCAGCAGGCCTATTTCGGCCCTCATTCCGACCAGTTTAAATATGATCCCCGGATGATCCGCGCCGCCCAGATCGCCGCGGCCCGCGCCTTTCCGCAGCCGACCATGCGCTGCTGGCATTACGTAAAGGACGCGCTCGTGGCGGCCCGGCTGGTCTCGGAACGGCCCAGCACCGCCTGGGCAAAGCAGGCCGGCGAAGAGCTTTGCAGCAAATTCGGCTTCAGGAAGCTCTCCATCAGCAATCCGATGAAGGCTCCCGTGGGCGCCGTTGTCGTCTATGGCGGACGGGATGCGGGCCACGTCGAGCTGCGCACCACGTTCGGCTTCGCCAGCGATTTCGTCTCGCGCACGCCGTATCCACGCCCCCTTATCGGCGTCTACGTGAAGGACGCATAGAGACTCCCGCTCCAGGCGGCAACGGCGCCGACGCCGCTTCAGGAGCGCGGGCGAAAAGTGCATGACACGCTTTAGGGATGCGTAATGACGCATAGTTGGCGGAGCCTACGGGGGTCGAACCCGCAACCTCCGCCGTGACAGGGCGGCGCTCTAACCAATTGAGCTAAGGCTCCAAGGAGGGCGCAATCTTAATGCACCGCGCGGGGCGCTTCAAAGGATATTTTGCTTCCAGCCGCCTTTTGGGGTAAAGACGGAAATCCCATGGATATCTCCTGTGATGTGGCGGTCATCGGCGGCGGATTTTCGGGCGCTTCCACCGCGCTGCTTCTCAAGCGAAAAAATCCCGCGCTGAAGATTCTCGTCGTCGAGAAGTCCGCGGAGTTCGACCGCAAGGTGGGCGAATCGACCACGGAGGTCAGCTCCTGCTTCCTGACCCGGGTACTGGGACTTTCGACCTATCTCGGGCACTGCCACCTCGCCAAGCAGGGGTTGCGGATGTGGTTCGCCGATTCGCCGGAACAGCCTTTCGAGGAGTGCGTCGAGATGGGCGCGCGTTATAACTCGCGCCTTTCGGGGTTTCAGGTGGATCGCTCGCTGCTCGACGCGCATCTTCTCGGGCTCGCGGCGGAGGCGGGGTGCGAAGTGCTTCGCCCGGCGAAACTGACGGGCGTCCATCTTGGCGGCGCGGGGAAGAATACCCTGGAGATCGGCGGGAAAGCGGTTTCGGCAAAATGGGTCATCGACGCCAGCGGACGAGCCGCCGTGATCGCGCGGGCGAAAAATCTTTACCGTCCGCTGACGGAGCATCCCATCAATGCCATTTGGGGACGTTTCAGCGGGGTCAAGGACTGGGACGGCGCGCCGTTGCGCGAGCGATTTCCTTCCTATGCCGGCGCCTGCCGCACGAGCCGCGCCTGGGCCACCAATCACCTGATGGGATACGGCTGGTGGTGCTGGATCATCCCGCTGCGGGGCGGGGACTACAGCCTTGGCCTCGTCTACGACAGCCGCCTCTTCACTCCACCCCGGGGGGATTCCCTCGCAGGACGGTTGCAGGAGCATTTCCGGTCGCATCCGGTGGGCCGCGAGTTGCTCGGCGACGCCCGGCTCGTCGGGAATGACGTGCGCGCTTATTCCGCACTGCCTTACTTCAGCGAAGAGATCGCGGGCGACGGCTGGGGCATCGTGGGCGACGCTGCGGGTTTCCTCGATCCTCTCTACAGCCCGGGACTCGATTTTTGCGCATTCACGGCGCGGGGAATCCAGGGCCTCGTCGAACGCTCGCTTGCCGGGGAAGATATTTCCGCGGCCGCCAGGATTTACAACGAGCGGTTTCTTTTCTGCTACCATTCCTGGTTCGATGCGATCTATCGGGACAAGTATTACTATATGGGCGACGCGGAATTGATGGCCGCGGCGTTCCTGCTGGATGTCTCCTCGTATCATCTCGGCCCCGTGCGGCAGGTCTTTCGCGATCCCGAAACGGAGTTCTCGCAGTTTCCCTTCCAGGGCTTTCCCGGCAGGATCGCCGCGGTTTGTCTCCGGTTTTATAACGCACGCCTTTCTGCCCTCGCGCGGAGGAAGCGCGCGGCCGGCTGTTACGGCGACAGGAATGCGAACTGGCGGCTGCTCGTCGGCGGATTCGCGCCGGACGTCAGCGCGGTCAGAACGTTCTTCCGGGGCCTCGGGAGATGGTTGCGGGCCGAAATCAGAAACCTCGGATTGAGCGTTCCCGCTCCTGTCCGCGCGCCGGAAAGGGAGCCGGCGGCCGCCTCGTGAGCACCCGCCTCTTTCTCATTCGCCACGGGGCCACGGTTCTTACGCGGGAAGACCGTTTCGCCGGCGCGACGGATGTGCCGCTCTCCGACGAAGGCCGCGAACAAGCCCGCCGGCTTGCGAGCCGGCTCGCGAGGGAACGGATCGCCGCCGTGTTCGCGTCGCCGCTTGGGCGCACGGTCGAGACGGCCCGCATCCTCGCGGAGCCGCACGGGCTGGAAGTGCAAACGCGCCCCGGGCTGCGGGAGATTTCGCACGGGCGCTGGGAGCAGATGACGCGCGGGGAAGTGGAAGAGAAGTTTCCCGAGGAAGCCGCCGCGTGGAATGAAGACCCGTACACATTCGCTCCGCTGGAGGGCGAGAGCGGCCTCGCGGTGACGGCGCGCGCGTTGCCCGTGCTGATAGACATCGTGCGGGAGCATCCCTCCGCGAACATTCTCGTCGTTTCGCACAAGGCGACGATCCGGCTCCTCCTCAGTTCGATACTCGGGTTCGACCCGCGCCGGTACCGCGATAACCTGGATCAAAATCCCGCCGCTTTGAATATCGTCGATTTCAAGGATCCGGTGCATGCGCGGCTGACCCTCTTCAACGACACGTCGCACTACAGCGAATCGGGGCACGCCATCCCCGACGTTCCCGCCGGGCGGCTTTCAAACTGGTGGAGTCCCGGCGGCCGGGCGTGACGGGTCGTGTTCGCGCGTGATCTCGCGCACCTCGCGCTCGGCGCCGATGATCGCGCCGCAAGCGGAGGCGGCGAGGTTGAGCGCGATGCTGGCCCAAGTGAGCCCGGTTCATCCGGCCTTGATCTCCCCGGACGCGATGGCCCGCGTGAATTCCCCGTAGTCGGCTTCCGTTTGCGCGGCGTACGCCTGTGCGAAGCGGGCGATGGCCTTGTCGAGCCTCGGCGCCTTGCCGCAATACCCCTGGATGGCTGCCGCGTCGCCCGTGCGCGCATGCGCCTTTGCGAGAGTTTCGCCGCAGACCCGGGCATACTCGAACAGAGCGGGCGTCTTGAGTTCCAGCGGATCGATGGCGGCCTTGTGATCGGCGAGTTGCCGGACGAGGAAGTCTTTTCCGTCGATGGTCGTCCAGCCCAGGAACAAATCCGTCGCGGCTGTCTGCATACTGAGCTGGCCTTCCGCCACGCGACGGCCCTGGTGGGCGAACGGCGGGACTTCCGGCAGGTACGGGACGTAACAGGAAGGAAGCTCCTCCTTTATCTGAAGGAAGAGCGGGTCCTCCCGCCCGTTTCCAAAAAAGAGCACGACGTAGTCGCGGGAGCCGACGCTTCCCGTTCCGACAATCTTGAAGGCGATGTCGGCCGGCCGGTAGCTGTCAAAAACCCGACGGCGTCCGGCGTTGAGCGTGTCGCGATATTCCGCGAGCGACGCCACGACTTTGGCCGCCGTTTCCTCGGGAACGTGTTCGAGCAACGGCGGCTTGTCGTGGAATCGCTCTCCGCCGTCGGTCAGTTTCCGGAGGATTTTCGCGGGGGTGGCGCGCTCGGCTTTATCCAGCACCGCGCGCACCGCGGCGTTCGCCGAGCGCCTGCGGATCTCGTATCGGGCGAGTTCCACGTATTTCATCCGGGCGAACTGCCGCATCGCTTCCCGGTAGCGCAACGCCAGCCTGCATACGGCGTCGAGGCACGCATCCTCGTCGTCGCCGGCTTCGCGGCCCGCGAGAAGGATGCTGACGGCGAGCCGTTTCAAATCCCATTCCCAGGGGCCGGGAATCGTCTCGTCGAAGTCGTTGATGTCGAAAACCAGATGCCCGTCCGGCGCGGCGAAAGCGCCGAGATTCCGGACATGGGCGTCGCCGCAAAGCTGCGCCTGGATGCCGCTCGCGGGCGTAGCCGCGAGGTCCGCGGCCATGACCGGAGCCGCGCCGCGAAAGAACGCGAAGGGAGACGCGGCCATCCGCGCCATCTTTATCGGGAGCAAGGCGGGGACGCGCCCCGCTGACGACGCGAGGATGGTCGAGACGGCGCTCGGGCGATTCGCGGGCGGGGTCCATATCCCGTGATCCTCGCGGCCCGCTATCTCGCGGCGTTGCTTGCCCGCCGCGCGCCGTTCTTCCATGGAGACGAACCTTTTGCCGATGTCGAAGGACTTGAACATGCGTCAATGAGAGAGGCGGTAAATGGCTTTGCGATGACCGACGGCTACCACCAGCACCAGCAGTACCTGATCTTCGATCTGACAGAGGATGCGGTAATCTCCGACGCGGTAACGCCACAGCCCGGCCAGGTCCGCCTTAAGTCCCTTGCCGAATCGGCGCGGATCGGCATTGCCCGCAATCCGTTCGTCGAGGTAGGCGAGGATGTCGCAATGCGCTTGCCGCCCGAGTTTTTTGAGTTCCTTGAAGGCCCGTTCGTCGAATTTATAAACCCAGTCCACGCTTTACGTCCTGGGCGGAATAAATCCTCGCCGGGCGCCGCAAACGCCGGGCGGCAAGATAGATGTCCTCCAGGTCTTCGAGATGTTCGAGGATCGCCTCACGGGCGTAAAAAGTCTTGGTGCGCCCGGTCTTCCTCGCAAGGCGGTCGAGGCGGCTTTCGGTGTCAGCGTCAAGGCGGATGGCAAGCATGGAGGCAACTTATCCTCGCTATACGTGTACAGCAAGCTTCGAATCCTTCATTCAAAAGAAAAAGGGATAGCCCATCTTTCGGAAGGCGTCTTTTTGCTCTTTCAGATAGCGGTCGCCCAACTGCTCGAAGCCGTTCTTTGCCCGGAAATCGGCGAGGAAAGCGTTGACCCGCGCCTTCAACTCGGGGCGGCCTTTGCGCAGGCCGATGGCCCACGACTCGACCTGGAAGGGCTTGAGGACGGCCCGCGTTGTCTCCGGGTTGGCCCGCCAGTTTTTGTAAACCGACATCTGGTCGTAGATGAAGGCGTCCGATTTGCCCTGCACGACTTCGAGCACGCAGGGCGCTTCCCCGTCGAGCACGAGAACTTGCGCCTTCGCGATATGGGCTAGGGCGTAGAGCGCGCCCGTCGTCCCTTTCTTTACGCAAACGGCCTTGCCGGGCTGGTCCGCGTCCTGGATGCCGCGGATGTCGGACTTCGCGTTCACGAGCAGGCAGAGGCCCGTCTTCAAATACGGGTCGGAGAAGTCGATGGATTCGGCCCGCTCGGGCGTGGCGGTCATCGAGGAAAGGATGAGGTCGATCTTATCCGTCTTGAGAGCGGGGAGGAGGCCGTTGAACGGCATGTTTTCGATGACGATCTTCCGCCCGAGATACGTCCCGAGCGCATTGGCCAGGTCCACGCTGACGCCCGCGGGGTTCCCTTGCGTATCGGACATCTCGAACGGCGGGGACTCGAGGTTCATCCCCACGATCAACTCCGGGCGCGGCCCGCGCGAGCATCCGCCCGCCAGACACAACAGCAAAAGGAGGAGCAGAAGCCCCCGGTCAACCTTGCGCCGCGGGCGGCGACGCCTGGTCGGCGGCTGGGAAATGCTTTTCCATGCACTCGGGGCAGAGGCAGTGGCTGAATCGCGCGTCCGTGTGGCTCTGCACGTAGCTCTCCACCGATTTCCAGTAGCCTTCGTCATCGCGGACATTCTTGCACCAAGCGCAGATCGGGAGCAAGCCGCTCAACGTCTTGACCCTCGCCAGCGCGTCCTGGAGTTCGCGCAGGAGTTGGGCGCGTTCGCGCTCGAGCCGCGATTTATAGACGGCAATGTCGATGTTCATCTTGAGATGCCGCTGCTCGAACGGCTTCAACAAATACCCGAACGGTTCGGTGACTTTCGCCCGCTCCAGGATCATGTCGTTGGAGTTGGCGGTGAGGAAAATAACGGGAATCTGGCAGCGCTGCTTGACAAGCGCGGCGGCTTCGATGCCGTCCATGTCGCCCTTTAATATGATGTCCATCAGGACGATGTCGGGATGCAGGTCGACGGCCTTTTTGACCGCGTCCTCGCCCGTGCTCGCCGCGCCGGCCACCTTGTACCCAAGCCGCGAGAGGCGATCCTGCAAGTCGGCGGAGACGATCAGCTCGTCTTCCACCACCAGGATGCGGCAAGGGGTTGGGGTGGCTGGAGCGGGCGTCGTCGTCATGACGGGAGATTGGCGGGGAAGGTGACGCGGAATTCCGTGCCGTGGTTTCTGCGAAGGCTCAGTTCGCCGCCGATCTGGCGGGTGAGGATTCCGACCAGCCGCAGGCCGAGCGAGGAGGAGGTCTCGATGTCCAGCTCTTCTCGGACGCCGACGCCGTTGTCGCTGACGACCAACTGCAATTCGAGCGAATTGCCGCGGACGAGCTTGACGCGGACGAGGCCTTGCGCGCGGCCGTTGAAGCCGTGTTTCAGGCAGTTGGAAACCAGTTCGTTGGTGATGAGGCCAAGCGGGATGGCCGTGTCCAGCCCGACGGAGATGCGATCCACGTGCAGCTCGAACCGTATGCCGGGCCGGGACATGGCGGCGAACAGCATCGAGAGAAGGCTCCGGAGGTAATCCGGGAAATCGATCCGGGCGAGGCTGTCGGAGCTGTAAAGCTTCTCGTGGATGAGCGCCATGGATTTAACCCGCTCGCAGCTCTCCGCGAAAATCTCCGCCGTCTCCGGGTCCTTGATGTAGCTGGACTGGAGTTGAAGGAGGCTCGAGACGATCTGCATGTTGTTCTTCACCCGGTGATGGATTTCCTTAAGCAGAACTTCCTTTTCCGCCAGGGAAGCGCGGATTTTTTTCTCCGTTATTTTCCTCTCCGACATATCGCGGCTGACCATGGAGAGGAATTGCACCGCGCCTTTTTCATCCTTGTGGGAGGTGATGACCTGCGACACGGGAATCTCGCGCCCGTCGCACGCCAGCAACGCGGTCTCGCCCGTCCAGCTTCCTTCGCGGGTCGCGGCGGGGATCGCCTCGCGCTGGAGAATTTCCCCCGCCCAATTTGGGTGGAAGCTCGCGACCTTGTATTGGGTGATGTCCGCGTCCGCCTTCAGGCCGAGCATCTCCCGCCCGGCGCGGTTGAGATAAACAGTGAAGCCGTTGACGTCCGTCATGCCCACAAAGTCCGTCGTCGCTTCGATGATCGAGACCAGCCTCTTCTGCGCGTCGGCGGCGCGCTTGGCTTCCGTGATGTCCTCGCCCACGTAGCTGAACTGCGAATTTCCGTTTTCATTGATCCCGATGAAGGAGACCGTCACGCTCAGAGCCTTGGTCTCGCCGGTCTCCGTCTCATAAGTATATTCGAAGTGAACGGGTTTTCGGAGGCGTTCGCTTTCGCGATAATGAGCCGCCCAGAGGCGTATGCTTTCGGGGGACGTTCCGATCTCCGAAGCATAGTGGCCCGTGAGCGCCTCGGCCGTCGAGCCCGCGAACGCCGCCGAGGTTGCGTTGTCGGAGACGTGCCGCATGTCTTCCTCGCCGGGAGCGAGTTCGGCCACTCCCATCAACATCGGCGCGCTGTCGAAAAAGCTGCGCAGCATCTTCTTGCTTTCGCGCAGACTCTGGGTGATGCGCTCCTCCTCGATCGCCTGTTTTTCCAATTCCTGGTTCAGCGCGATCAGCTCCCCCGTCCGCTCGGAGACCGTGGCCTCGACGAGCGCGGTGCCGCCCGTGATGACGAGCAGCACGCTCCCGAGCAGGCTCGTGAAAAGAAACGCCACCGCCAGGACCGACCAACTGATGAGCGATTGCTGCCCGGCGCGGTAAGCCAGCGTCGGCAAAAACTGGAGCCGCCACGTCCGGCCGCCCACCTCCGTCGTCGTGGACCACACGAGCTTCGCCGCATCCGGCTCCGGCCAGCCCAGCCCCTTTGCGGAGGCGAAGACGAAATGTGTCTTCGCCGGGTCGGTGATGTCGTCGATCCTCAACTCCACGTCTTCAAAGACCGCGGGGTCGAGCGCGTCGCGCACGACGCTTTCCGCCGGGAAGGCGGCGCTCACGAATCCCAGGAGCCGCTCTCGCCGCAGCGAAACGGAAGACGCCTCCTCGTCCCCGCCGGCGTGCAGGCCTTCCTCGCGGGAGCTTTTCGCGTAGACGGGCGCGAGGAGGATCACGCCCATTCCGTCCGCCTGGATCATTTGCACCGGGACGGTCGCTTCCTGCGCCCCCAGGTCGCGGGCGCGGGTCATGGCCGCGGCGCGCGCGGCTTCGGCGCCCATGTCGAAACCGAGGTCCATTTCCCGGCCGGAGGGCGGCTCCATGTAAAGAAGCGGGAAATACTCAGCCCGTTGCGGCGCGTAAACCTGATCGCCGTTGATGAGGTCCATGACTTGGAAATTCGCCGCGCCGTCGCGCCGCGCGGCCGCCTCGAACTCCTTCCGCCGTCCATCCGCGACCCGGGGCGCCCAGGCGAGGGCCTCGATGCCGCCGCGCAGCTTCAACGCTTCCCGCGCGTAGATGTGGAATTGCTCGCGCGTCATCGGCCCCGAAGCCTCGACGAAACTGGCGAGATCGCAGAGGATGGATTCATTCGCGCGCACGGCGAGGGAGAGCTGGCTGACCTGCTCCTTCGCCTTTTGGACAAAAGCGCCGCGCCGCCTGCCATCCTCGTTTTTTTGGACGAGGCAGAAAATGCCCAGCGCCAGCGCGAAGGAAGCGGCCAGCGGCAGCGCGACCGAGCGCCAGCGTTTTTGCCAGACTTCGCGCGGGCTGCCAAAGGCGATGAGCCCGATGATCCCGAAGAGCCAGACGCCGAGCGTGTCGCCAACCCACCAGGTGCACCAGTTCATCAATACGGCGACCGAAGGCACCACCCCCGCCACCCAGAGGGTCGTGACGCCCCACGTGGCCGAGACCAGGCACGCAATGGGGCCGCCGAATCCCATGAAGGAAAAGATCTCCTTGTTGCGGATCAAAGCCGCGGGCCAGCCCGCGAACCGGCGCACGAGCCACGCGCCCGCCAACGCCTGCAAGGAAGCTCCCATGCCAATGCTGGCGGCGACCAGGATGGACTTGACGATGCCGGTGAGGCTGGAGGCGTCGAAACAGAGCCCCGTCTCGACGCAGAAAGAGCCGAGCCAGACGCCCGGCCAGCAATTCAAGCCAAACTGGAGGAGACCCACGAGGGCGAAGCCGGAGGAGGGCCAGATGGCGATGCCATATTTCGGAGGCACGGCCATCAGCAGGCCAAGTTTGCCCGCGATGAAATAGGCCAGGGCCAGCGACAGCACCTTTGCCGGCCAGCCCCATATACGGCGTGGAAATCTCATTCGGAGGATGGTTCTCAGGTATGGAATAAGCCGATGTCATGCCAGATGGTTATCAAAAGGACGGGTGTAATGTTCAGTTGAACATTAATCTCATCCAATGTAAAGCGCCGAGAGGAGGTTTTCTGGCGGGGAAATTGCTCTTAACGGAAAGGATGTATGACCAGTGAGATCGCGGAGCCGCCCGCGCGGGCGATTGCAAACGGGCGCACCGTCGATGATACTGCGGACGTGAAAGGCCGGATAGAGGCGTTCGCGGACCAGGTCAGCGAGATCATCGTCGGCAAGAGCCACAGTGTCCGGCTTGCCGTGGCTTGTCTCATCGCGCGCGGGCATCTTCTCATTGAGGACGTGCCGGGGGTCGGCAAAACGACGCTCTCCCACGCGCTGGCAAATTCCCTGGGGCTGAACTTCCGCCGCATCCAGTTTACGAGCGATCTGCTGCCCGCGGACATCCTTGGGAATTCCATCTTCGCGCAGGCCGAGCAGCGGTTCATCTTCCACAAAGGGCCGCTCTTTTCGCAGGTCGTCCTCATCGACGAAGTAAACCGCGCGACGCCCAAGACGCAGAGCGCCCTGCTCGAGGCGATGGAGGAGAACCACGTCTCCATCGACGGCGTCACGCACCGGCTGCCGACCCCTTTTTTCGTCATCGCCACGCAGAATCCCCAGCAGCAGATCGGGACGTTCCCGCTGCCGGAATCGCAGCTTGACCGTTTTCTCATGCGGATCGAACTCGGCGTGCCGGATCGCTCCAGCGAACGGGCGATGCTTCTCGGCATGGACAGGCGCGAACTGCTGAAAAAGATGCGCCCCATCCTTTCCGCCGAAGTGTTGCAGGAAATACAGGAGGCCGCCCGCCGGGTGCATGTCTCCGGGCCGCTCCTCGATTACCTCCAGGATCTTCTGGATGCGAGCCGGCGGCGGCACAGGATCGGGCTGTCGCCGCGGGCGGGGCTGGCTCTGCTGCACGCCGCGCAGGCGTGGGCGCTCATGCAAGGACGCGAGATGGTGCTGCCGGAAGACATCCAGGCCGTCGGCGTGCCGGTGATGGCGCACCGCCTCGGCCATGACGTGGAGAACTCGGGCGAATCGGGCCGGGCGCTGGCCGGGAATCTGTTGCACGGCGTGCTGGTCGGTTGAATGGGCAAATGGGCAAAACACGCGTCGCTCTCACATGGAACGGGGCGGGGCTGGTCTTGTTGTTGTTCGGGACGTGGTATTCCGCCGCGAGCCAGGGGAATGGGGCCGCTTATCTTTTCCTCTTTGTCCTGACGGGCGTGGCCCTGGTCTCCAGCATCCATACGTGGATGAATCTGCGGGATTGGACGGTGCGGCTTGAAAAACCGGAACCGGCCTTCGCCGGGCAGGAGGTCGCGTGCCCGCTGGAAGCCTTCAACGCATCCCGCCAGTCCCGCCATGCTCTGCAAATCATGCTGACGCCTGCCAGTTCCGCCTTTTTCGACGGACTGGAGGCGGGAAAAGCCGGGAGGACGCAACTCCGTTTCCTCGCGAAAGAACGCGGGCGGCACAGGATTCGCCGCCTAAAGATCCTCACCAGTTACCCGCTCGGATTTTTCAAGGGAAGCCGGTCGGTGGATGTCGACCAGGAATACCTCGTTTATCCGCATCCCGGCGGGAGCGAGGGCCTGCCTCCTTCGCCCGGAACCGGGACCGTTTCCCGCGAGGGCGTCAAGCGGGAGGGGGACGATTTCGCGGGGATGCGCGCCTACAGGCCCGGTGAATCGCAGCGGCACATCGACTGGAAGGCCGTGGCGCGCGGCCAGCCGCTGCTGGTGAAACAATTCGCCGGCGAGCACGATGAGAAGATTTACCTCGACTGGGAGACTCTGCCGCTGCTTGGCGACGAAGAGCGTCTTTCGCAGCTAGCCCTGTGGGTGATAAAGGCGGAGCGCTCCCGTTGTCTTTACGGCTTGAAGATACCGGGCCTCTTCATCCCGCCCGCGCGCGGCGAAGCCCATTACCACCGCTGTCTGGGGGCGCTGGCCGTTTACCGGCGGGGGGAGGCGGCGTGAACAGGTGGATGCTCCAGCAGCGGGAACAGCGGATGCCTCGCCGGTCTCTTTTATTCCTGTGCGTCGCGATCGGCCTGGCGGTCGCGCCGCTTGCCGCGAAGGTTCCTTTCTGGGCGTGCGCCCTCTTGCTGGCGGCTGCCTTCGGACGCCTGCTCGCGGAGAAATGGCTCGGGCGCTGGTCGATCCTGCTGCTGGGGGTCGGGCTTTTCGCGGCGGGCATCGGAACCGCCATGGTGCGTTATCACACGCTCGTCGGGCTGGAGCCGGGCACGGTGCTCATGCTCGTCCTGCTCTCGCTGAAATTCCTGGAGGCGAAATCGACCCGGGATTTTCGGGTGCTGGTTTTGCTCGGGTATTTCCTGGCGCTGACAACCCTCTTCTTTTCGCAGGACTTCATCGTGTGCATCTACATAGGGGGCGTCTTCGCCGTCCTCACCGGCGCGCTCGTCCATCTCCAGCTCGCGGGGTGGGGGGAGGCGGAGAACAAGCTCTGGCCCGCGACGCGCCTCTCGCTCCTCCTTCTGGCGCAGGCGACGCCGGTCGTCATCCTCCTGTTCCTCTTCTTCCCGCGCTTCAATTTCGGCTTTCAGATCAACAACCATCTGTTCGACATGACCGGCATGTCCGACGAGATGAAGCCCGGCGGCATCGAGAGCGTCGTCACCTCCACCAAGGTCGCTTTCCGCGCGGATTTCCCGGATGAAGAGACGCCGCCGACCGGGAACCTGTATTGGCGCGGAGTCGTGCTTTGGAACAGCGACGGGCTGAACTGGACCCGCGGTTACGCGGCCGGCTGGAAGCCGGAGCCGCTCGGCGGCAAGACCGTGCGGCAACGCATCACGCTGGAGCCGCACGGGCGCAAATGGCTCTTCGCGCTGGACCGCCCCACCGTCCCGCTGCCGCACGATGCGCAGATGGTTTCCGGCGACGCGCTGGAAAGCCGCAAGCCCGTGAACACGGCGTTGCATTACGAAGTCGTCTCGCGCACGGAGAGCCGTGAAGCGACCCTCCCGCCCCTCATCCGCGCGACGGCGTTGCGCACGCAGGAAGTCAGTCCGCGCGCGCGCCAACTGGCGCTCTCCTGGCGCACGGCGGCCGCTTCCGACCGGGAGGTGGTGGACCAGGCCCTCCGCTATTTTCACAAGGAACACTTTCTCTACACCCTGGCGCCCGGCGGCTATTCAGGCGATTCGCTCGATGAGTTTCTCTTCCGCAGGCGCACCGGGTTTTGCGAGCACTACGCGGGCGCCTTCGCGACGCTCATGCGCGTGGCGGGCATACCCTCGCGGGTGGTGCTCGGCTATCTGGGGGGGAATGCCGGGTACGGCGGCTACGTCATCGTGCCGGAAAGCGACGCGCACGCCTGGGCCGAAGTCTGGCTGCCGGGTCACGGCTGGCTGCGGGTCGACCCGACCATCGTCGTCGCTCCCGAACGCGTGAACGTCGGGCTGGAGTCGTATCTCGAATCCGCGGCCGCCACCTCCAGCCTGCTCGGAGCCACGACCGGCGCCGTCGGCGGCTTCATGAGGATGCGCGACGTGCTGCGCGACATCCGCCTGGCCTGGGATGGAGTGAACTACCAGTGGGACTTGAGAGTCATGGGTTACGACGAGGAGGCCCAGCACAACTTCTTCACCGTCACCGGCCTGGGCAACCCCGGCACGATGCGCCTGATACTGCGCACGTTCCTGTGGATCGGCATCGCCCTGACCCTTCTCGCAAGCTGGATGAATTTCCGCGCGCGAAAGCCGGCGGACAAGGTGCGCGCGCTCTACGACAAATTCTGCCGCCGCGCCGCTTCCGCAGGAGTCCAGCGCGAGCAATGGGAAGGCCCTCTCGATTTCCGCGAGCGCGTTCTCCAACGCTTCCCCGGGCGCGCGGCGGAGGTGGAGAATATCTTCCGTATGTACATCCGGCTGCGCTACGGCGCGGACGAAGGGAACGGAAAGCTCGTCGGAGATTTTTCCAGGGCGGTGCGCGGATTTTACCCCTTGTAGGCGCCCGCGTTCCAAGCGAGGGTGCGGCCATGAACCGGATCGTGGGGATCGAGACGGAATACGGCTGCCTGGTCGCGGACGGCCAGGCGCGAGGCAGTTCGGACTCGTGGCCGGTCCGCGTGAAGAATCACCTCTTCCGCAAGGCGCGGATGGGAGCGATAGACCTCCACTACCGCGACTACGAGGAGCCGCCGGGCAACGGCGGTTTTTTGCTGAACGGGGGGCGGCTCTACATCGACATGGGGCACCTGGAATACTCTTCTCCCGAGTGCCTCTCGTTGCGCGACATCGTGTCTTACGACCTCGCCGGAGACCTCCTCCTGCAGAGCGCTCTTGAAGACCTCGAAGCCGCCGAGCACGTCTCCTTCCTGAAAAACAACATCGACCACCACACCGGCGCGACCTTTGGCTGCCACGAGAACTACCTCATGAAGCGCGCCGTGCAATTCAATCCCCAGATACTCGGCACGCTCCTCTCCTTCCTGGCCACGCGCCAGCTCTTCACCGGCGCGGGCCGGGTGGGGCAGGCGAATCCGCTGGCGTTCGAGTTCGAGGCGCCCGTGGGGACTCCCGTCGATTTCCAGATAAGCCAGCGGGCCGATCACATCGTCAACGACATCTACCAATGGGTGCAATTCAACCGCGCCATCATCAACGCGCGGGACGAGCCGCTGGCCGACTACCGGAAATACCGCCGGCTGCATCTGCTTATAGGCGACTCCAACATGAGCCCCTTCGCCACCGCGTTGAAGGTGGGGACGACGGTCTGCATCCTCACCCTGCTCGAAGAGCGCAGCCTGCCGCGCGACGTCATCCTGGAAGACGCCGTCCTTTCGACCCGCGAGATTTCGCGGCGCGGGGAAGTCCGCGGACCTGTAATGCTGGAGGACGGCCGCTCCCGGGACGCGCTCGACATCCAGCACGAGTTCCTCGACCACGCGCAAAAACGTCTCGGGGGGCGCGACGCGGAAACCGACTGGATTCTGGAAAGCTGGAGCTTCACCCTGGAAGCCCTCGCGAACAAACCGGAGTTGCTGCTGGGCGGCGTCGATTGGATTTCCAAGAAATGGCTGCTGGAGATGTTCCGCGAGAGCGAAAACCTCTCGTGGCAGGACCCGTGGCTGCAAAGCCTTGATCTGGAATACCACAACATCGACCCCGCCAAGGGCCTCTTCTTCGGCCTGAAACCCGCGAAAGCCATCGGCGAGTTCAACGACGGCGTCCGGCGTCCCGAAACGATGCAAACCCCGCCCGTTGACACCCGCGCGCGAGGGCGCGGGGAAGCGGTCGGCTTCTTCCGGGACCGCGACCTGCCCTACCAGATCAACTGGGACTCGGTGGCCTTCGACAGCCAGAACTATGTCTCGATGTCCGACCCTTTCGATGATTACCGCGCGCAGATGGCGGAGTTCTTGAAACAACCGCCTCCGAAGCCCTGGCCGGACGAAAACCCGTAGTCCGATTAGTTTTACTCATGCCTTCTTTTTCCGCCTGGTGTGCTTGGGACTGGGAGCCGGGGTGCTCTCGGAGTCCGGCAGGGCTGGCAACGCGAGCTTTTTGAATGTCCCGAATTTTTCGCTGAATATCAGTTCCGGGTCGCCTTTGCGGACGTAGGCCGCCAGTTCTTCGGTGGACGAGGTGAGGGTTATGTCGCGGTCCAGGCTGCCGCTCGGCAAGTTCTTCGTTTTTATTTTGCCGGTCAGTTTTTCGGCCTTGATCGCCCGGGCCGCCGCTTTCTCCGACATGAGCCAGATGCTCATCTCGCCGCTCTTTCCCATGTGGTACCGCGCGAGGTAGTACAGCTTATCGGTCGCTTTCTTGTCCCGGATATTCAGGTAATGCCCGCCTTCGATCACGGTGGGGAACACGGTGTAGATGGTCGCATGCGCGTCGCCGTTTCCCCCGTGATCGACCTCGACGGCGTCCATCGCCGCGGCTTTGCCCGCCACGAAGTGAAGATAGACCGTGTCTTCGCCGGACTTCCCGTACCAGACGCCAGCCAGGCGGGCGTCCGCCGTCGCGTCTTCGGGAGCCGAAAGCGGGTTTTTTGAAACGGGCAGGCATCCCGCCAGCCCAAGGAGCGCGCCGAATAGTAGGAATCGAATTGCATTCATGGTTGTTTGCCCGCGAGCCACATGGCGCGCCTGTCCGGCGCAATGCCCGAGCCGTACAGGCGCGCATAGACTTTAGTGAATTCCGCGCCGAGGAAAAGGATGCAACTCGAATAATAGACCCACAGCAGGATGATGACGGCCGAACCCGCGGCGCCGTAGAAGGAGGTGACGCCGCTCGTGCCGAGGTAAATGCCGATGAGGAATTTGCCGACGGTGAACAGGAACGCCGTCCCCAGCGCGCCGATCGCCACGTCGTTCCAGTGGATGGTCACATTCGGCAGGATTTTGAAAATCATGGCGAACAGCACGGTGATGACGCCGAAGGAGAGAACGAAGTCCGCCCAATGCCAAACGGCTCCGGGCAGCGGCAGCCTGCTGCCCATATAGGCGCTGACGCCCGCGATCACCGCGCTCATCACGAGAGAGACGACAAGCAGGAAGCCGATGCCCAGGATGAGGGAGAAGGAGAGGAAGCGTTCGCGGATCAACGCCGTCCAGGGCGCGGGTTTGAGCATCACGCCCCAGATAAGGTTGAGCGCCGCTTTCAGCTCCCCGAAGACTCCCGATGCGCCGAAGAGGAGAACCGCCAGCCCGACCCCCGTGGCCGCGACGCTCGATGTTTTCCGCGCCGTGCTTTTCACAATCGACTGGATGGCGTCCGCGGCCTGCTGCCCCGCCAGCGCATGAATCTGTCTCGCGATGTCGCCCCGCGCGGCCTGCTCTCCGAAAACAAATCCCGCGATGGCGAGGATGAGGAGAATCAGCGGCGCCAGCGAGAAAAGCGCGTAGTACGAGAGCGCCGCGCTGAGGCGGAACGCATTGTCCTCGATCCATTCCGAAAACGTCCCCTTGAGAAGCTTCCAAATCTTATCCATGTTGTCGAAAAGAGGGTCGCATGATCGAAAGCGTCAATCCAGTCAGCGGCAAAAAAATATGCTCCTTCGAAGCCCTCCCGGATGCGGCGCTGGAGGAGAAGCTGGCCCTGGCCGAACGGGCGTTTCGCACATATCGGAAGACGGCCTATTCCGAACGCGCCCGGTTGCTGCTCCGCGCGGCGGAAATCCTCGAGGCCGAGCAGGAAGCGTTCGGGCGCATCATGACTTTGGAGATGGGAAAGCCGATCAAGGCGGCCATTGCGGAAGCGAAGAAGTGCGCGGAGGGTTGCCGTTTCTACGCCGCGAACGGGGAACGTTTTCTCGCCGTGGAAAACGTGCAGGGCGGCGGCTCCATTCACTTCCAGCCGCTGGGGCCGGTGCTGGCGGTCATGCCGTGGAATTTCCCGTTCTGGCAGGTTATCCGGTTCGCGGCGCCCGCGCTCATGGCCGGCAACGTCGGCCTGCTCAAGCACGCCTCGAATGTGCCGCAATGCGCGCTGGCCCTGGAAGAAATCTTCCGGCGCGCGGGTTTTTCGGAAGGCGTTTTCCAGACCTTGCTCATCGGCTCGGAACGCGTGGAAGGCCTTATAGCCGATCCGCGCGTAAAGGCGGTGACGCTCACCGGCAGCGAGGGGGCGGGCAGGCGTGTGGGGAGCGCGGCGGGCAGGCATATCAAGAAATCCGTCCTCGAACTGGGAGGGAGCGATCCGTTCATCGTCATGCCGTCCGCGTCGTTTGACGCAGCGGTCGAAACGGCGGTCAAGGCGCGCACGATCAACAACGGGCAATCGTGCATCGCGGCGAAGCGATTCATTGTCCACGAAGCGGTTTATGACGACTTCACCCGAGCCTTCGTCCGGGGGATGGAGGCGTTGAAAATCGGCGACCCGCTCGACGAGACAACCGAACTGGGGCCGTTGGCGACGCCGGGCATCCTGGAAGAATTGGAGGAACAGGTGAACAAGAGCGTCGCCGCGGGGGCGCGCGTCCTTACCGGAGGCAAGCGGCTGGAAGGAAGCGGGAATTTTTACGCAGCGACGGTTCTGGCGGACATCGCGAAAAACTCGCCCGCTTTTAAGGAAGAGTTCTTTGGGCCGGTGGCGCTGCTATTCCGCGTCGCGGATATCGGGGAGGCTGTCGAGCTTGCGAACGCCACTTCTTTTGGCCTCGGCGCCAGCGCATGGACGAAAGACGCCGCGGAGCAGGCGCGCTTCATCGACGAACTCGAAGCGGGCCTCGTCTTCATCAACGGAATGGTCGCCTCCGAACCGGCGCTCCCCTTCGGCGGGGTGAAGAACTCCGGCTACGGGCGCGAATTGAGCGCGGCGGGCATCCGCGAGTTCGTCAATATAAAGACAGTGCGAATCACTTGATGACCGTCGAATACCGGGAAGACGCTTCCCTCACAAGGAGTGAGGATGCGATTTTGCGCCGGCTTCTCTTTTCCTGTTTTCCGCACGAGCCGCTTTTCCTGGTGAGACGTTATCTGAAGGAGCGGCCCGCGCACCGCTGGCTCATTTGCGACGGAAAGGGCGAGTTCGTGGCGCACGCCGCGGTTCACGACAAGACCGCCGGGTCCGCTTCCGGCGACATTCGGATCGGAGGGATCGCCGAAGTCTGCGTTTCCGCGAAATACCGGGGCAGGGGATTCGCGAGGAAGATGCTGACGGCTGTCCACGCATGGCTTCCCGCGCACGGAATTCCCTTCGCGTTCCTGTTTGGCAAGCCCGAGATTTATTCCGGTTATCACCTGGTCGAAAACGAATTGCGCTACGAGGCGTTATGGAACCCCTGGCGCGGCCAGCCGATGGTCAAATGCCTGACAGGAACGCCCTGGCCCGCCGGGTGGATCGACCTGCGCGGAGGGGCGTTTTAGCCATAGAGGACGGCTGACACAGCCGCCTCTACAGACCTATCGGCAGCCGGTCGATCTTCAGCCGCGGGAGAAGTTTCTCCAGGATGAACGCGACTGATTCCTCGACGGTCGCCCGGTCGGTGCGGACGGTTATCTCCGCGGCTTCGGGCGTCTCGTACGGCGCGTCGATGCCGGTGAAATCCTTGATCTCGCCCGCTCGCGCTTTTTTGTAGAGATTCTTCGGGTCGCGCTGTTCGCAGACGTCGAGGGGCGCGTCGACATAGACCTCCACGAAGTCGATCCCGCCGGCGATCCTGCGCGCGCGGCGCCGGTCCTTGCGGTAGGGCGATATGAAGCCGGTCAGGACGACGACGCCGCAATCGGCCATGATCCGCGCCATCTCCGCGACGCGGCGTATGTTCTCCTCGCGATCCCGCGGGGAGAAGCCGAGGTTCGCGTTCAGTCCGTGCCGGATGTTATCGCCATCCAGCACATAGGCGTGGAAGGAACGTTGGAAAAGCTCCTTCTCCAGCCCGTGGGCCAGGGTCGATTTGCCGGAACCCGAAAGCCCGGTAAGCCAGATGACGGCGCCTTTGTGTCCGTTCCGACGCCAGCGGTCGGCCGCGGTTACGTTCCCTTCATGCCAGACGATGTTTGTGCTCTTCAACTCGGCATGGATTCCACCGCTTTGACAACGGTAGCCGCATTCATGCCAAGCGCGTCCATAACCTTGTCGCCCGGGCCGCTCAGGCCGAAGCGGTTTATGCCGACCACTTTCCCTTCGGTTCCGACGTAGCAATGCCAGAGTTGCGGAACGCCCGCTTCGATGGCGACCCGCCGTTTGCAGGCCGCGGGGAGCACTTCCTCGCGGTATGCCGCCGATTGACGTTCGAAGCGCTCGAAGCAGGGCATCGAGACGACGCGCGTCCCGCCGCCGAGTTGCTGGGCGGCGGCCATGGCGTGCTGAAGCTCGCTGCCGCAGGAGAGAAGGATCGTTTCGAGTTTGCCCGTCTCGCGCTGGGCGATGTAACCGCCGCGGAAGACGCCCTTGCGGCGCTCGTCAGCGGGTATCTGGTTGAGAGTGGGAACCGCCTGGCGGCTGAGCGCGAGAAGCGTCGGGCCGTCGGTCCGTTCCATGGAGGCGGCGAAAGCGCCCGCCGTCTCCTCCGGGTCCGCGGGGCGGATGACATCGAGGTTGGGGATGAGCCTCAGCGAACTGACGGTTTCCACCGGTTCATGGGTGGGGCCATCCTCGCCGACGCCGACGGAGTCGTGCGTGAAGATATAGAGCACCGGCAGGCTGGAGAGCGCCGCGAGGCGGATGGACGGACGCGCGTAGTCCGAAAAGACGAGGAACGTCGCGCCCGAAGGCCGGAATATCCTGTCGTAGGCGAAGCCGTTGAGGATCGCCGCCATGCCGTGTTCGCGAATACCGAAGTGGATGTTGCGCCCGGAGGGGTCCTCCCGGGTGAAATTATTGCCGTTCTTGATGTAGTTCAAGGTCGAGCCGTGCAGGTCGGCGCTGCCGCTTATCAGGAGCGGGAGCGCATCGCAGATCGGCTGGAGGACATCGCTGCCCGCCTTGCGCGTGGCGATCTTCTGCGCGGGATCGAAGGCCGGAATCCTGTCGAGGAGATCGGACGGGATTTTATTCTCCAGGCCGTCCGCGAGCATCTTTGCCTTGTCGGGGTTCTCCGTCTTCCAATCCTCGTAGACGCTCTTCCATTTGTCGTATTCCGCGGCGAGCGCTTTCTTGTGCTCGGCGAAGTAGGCGTATGTTTCGTCCGAAACATGGAACCGCTCCTCCGGCAGGCCCAAGGCCTTTTTGGAGGCGTCGACAAACTTCACTCCGGCCTCGCCGTGGGCCTTGTTCGTGCCCGCGATCTCGGGAATGCCTTTTCCGATGAGCGTCTTGGCGATGATCAACTGCGGTTTGCCGCCTGTGGCGTTCTTAGCCCGGTTGAACGTCTCCAGGAAGGCGACCATGTCGTTCCCGTCCACGTGGAGCACGTCAAAGCCGTAGGCCTCGAATCGTTTGCCCGTGTCCTCGCTTTGCGTCACGCTGGCCATCGCGTCGAGCGTCACGGCGTTGCAGTCGTAGATGAGGATGAGGTTATCCAGCCCGAAGTGTCCCGCGAAGCTCGCCGCTTCGTGGGAGATGCCTTCCTGCATGCAGCCGTCGCCCGCGAGGCAGACAATGTGGTTGTCGAAAATCGTGTGCGCCGGCGTGTTGAAGCGCGCCGCCGCCATTTTCTGCGAAGCCGCGTAGCCGACGGCGTTGCCGATTCCCTGCCCGAGCGGCCCGGTCGTCGCCTCGACGCCCGGCGTTTCAAAATGCTCGGGATGGCCCGGGGTGTGGCTTCCAAGCTGGCGGAACGCCTTGACCTGCTCGATGGGTAATTTGTAGCCGGAGAGATGCAGCCACGCGTAGAGGAACATGCTCCCGTGCCCGGCGGAGAGAACGAACCGGTCGCGATTCAGCCAATCCGGCCGATCCGGGTTATGCCGGAGGGCGTGGCCGTAAAGCACCGCGCCGATCTCCGCGCAGCCGAGGGGTAGGCCGAGATGGCCGGACTTCGAGACATAGACGGCGTCCATGGCAAGGCCGCGGGCTTCGGTGGCGGCGCGTGAAAGAATGTCGAGTTTCATATTCATAGGAGGTTTTTGGACAGGGAGTAAAAGAGTAGGGTTTTGGAGCGCCAAGTCAAGAAGGCGAATTTAAACCTTCCGCTGGACAACGGGCTGGTGCATATACACCTTCTACCCTCATGTCCAAGGGTTACCTCGCTCTCATTTTGCACGCGCACCTTCCTTATGTGCGCCACCCCGAATACGAGGAGTTCCTTGAGGAAGACTGGCTGTACGAAGCCATCACGGAAACCTACATACCGCTGCTCCAGGTATTTGGGAAGCTGGTCGAGGACGGGGTGAACTTCCGCGTCGCCATGTCGCTGACGCCGCCGCTCTGCTCGATGCTGCGCGATCCGCTGTTGCAGGACCGCTACGTGCGCTACATCGAGCGCGCCATCCGCCTCGCCGAACAGGAACGCGAACGCACCCGCGACCAGCCCCGGCTCCACGAACTCGCCGGCATGTACCTGGGCCGCTTCACAGAATGCCGCCGCCTTTATATCGATGTCTGGAAGCGCGATCTCCTCTCCGCCTTCGCCGCCTTGCAGCGCCAGGGCGTGCTGGAGATCATCACCTGCGGCGCGACCCACGGGTTCCTCCCGCTCATGCAGAGCTTCCCGGAATCCGTCCGCGCGCAGATATTCATCGCGCGCGATTACCACAGGGAATGCTTCGGCATGGACCCCTCCGGCATCTGGCTGCCCGAATGCGGATACGCCTCCGGGGTGGAGGACGTTCTGAGGGAGGCGAATATCCGATGGTTCGTCCTCGATTCCCACGGGCTGATGTTTGGGAACCCGCGGCCCCGCTACGCCATTTACGCCCCTTGCTACACGCCGAGCGGCCCCGCCGTTTTCTCCCGCGACCGGGATTCCAGCCGCCAGGTCTGGAGCGCCGAGGAAGGGTATCCCGGCGACCCCGCCTACAGGGATTTCTACCGCGACATCGGCTTCGACCTTTCGCAACAATATCTCAAGCCGTTTCTCGCCGCCGACGGCGTGCGGAAGTTCACAGGCATCAAATACCACCGCATCACGGGCCGCACGCACGACAAAGACCTGTACAACCGCGGCTGGGCGATGGGCGCGGCCGACGCCCATGCGGGCAACTTCATGTTCAACCGCATGAAACAGATCGAGCATCTGCGCCGCACGATCAATATCGACCCGATCGTCGTCAGCCCGTTCGATGCGGAACTGTTCGGCCATTGGTGGTTCGAGGGGCCGGAGTTTCTGAACCTCTTCATCCGCAAGGCGGTTTACGACCAGCAGGAATTCGAGCTCACCACACCGACCCGGTATCTGGCGGAACACATCACCCTGCAAATGATCGTTCCCTCCGCGTCGAGCTGGGGTCACAAGGGCTACTGGGAAGTCTGGCTCGATGAGAGCAACTCCTGGATTTATCCGCATCTCCACACCGCCGCGCGGCGCATGACGGAAATGGCCCGCGCGCACGCCGTCGATCCTCCCGGGCAGATCGACCGCGCGCTGCGGCAGCTCGCGCGCGAGTTGCTCCTGGCGCAATCGAGCGACTGGGCGTTCCTCATGAAGACGGGCACCGCCTCCGGCTACGCGAAGAAGCGCACCACCGACCACATCCTTCGTTTTACCCGCCTTTATGAACAGCTTAACGCGGGGCGCATCGACGAGGAATTCCTGAAAAACTGCGAGTGGCGCGACAATATTTTCCCCAATCTCAACTGGCGGTACTATGCGTAGCGGGCTGCGCGCGGCCGTTTTCCTCGCCTGCCTGTTGCGGATGGCCGCGGCGCAGGAAGCCGTCCGCATCGAGTTCGCGCCTCCGCCGATGGATGGAACCATCAGCCTCGGCGTCTACGATGCGAAGGGGAAGCTGGTGCGAGTCCTGCATCGCGAAGCGCCTGTCTCGGACTTCAAGGTCGGCGTCAACGGCCTCATAACAAGCTGGGACGGGAAGAACGATTCCGGCGCACAGGCGGCCCCGGGCAAATATTCCGGGCGCGGGTACACCGTGGGCGAATTCCAGGTGGAAGGCGTGGCGTTCCATTTCAACGACTGGATTTCCGAGGACGCCCCCATCCGCGTGCGCCGCATCCGGGACATGTGCGTGCTGCCGGAAGGCGATCTCGCGCTCACGGCGGAAGCGGGCGGGAAGGCCGTTCTCTTCCGGTGCGCCGCCGCGGGGAAAATCGTGTGGACGACGCCGCTGCCCGAAGGGATCGACGGGCAGGGCGTATCTCTGGATGGAACCTCGATTCTCGTCTCCGGCAAGCGTTACGACGCGGCGAACGGAACGCCCGGCGGCGATTCCCCGCCCGCGCAGGCGCGGCAGCCCGCCCTCCCTTTCCTGTCCGGCTCCAGCCAGGCGCTCGATGTCTCCGCGGGCAATGACCGGAATCTGTGGGTCATCGTCCGCGACGCGGGGAACGTGGATGTGCGCGAATACACGCTCGCGGGCGAATTTCGCCGCCACCTCGCGATCAAGCCCGGAGAGCCGCCCCCGGTCAAAATCCGCGCATCCGCCACCGCCGACGAAGTCTTCCTGTTGGAACAGGATGAAAAGGAGCAGCGCGTCCGCGGCCTTGCGCTTGCCGCCGGCGCGGGGGCGTCGGGCGTCTCCACCTGGAAGATCATTTTCGAAAAAACGATCCTGTTCAGCGACCGGCTTGGGGATGTCAAAGACCAGTTGAAAGGGCCGGACGGCAAACTCTTCGCCCCGCAGGAAAAGATCAAGCTGCCGCTGCCGCCCAATCCCCTCAACGCCGATCAGACCCCCGTTTTGCAGGCCGGCGTCGCGGTCGACAAGGCGGGCAGCTTTCTCCAGACGCCCGACGGGTTGCCGTTGCGGCATCTTACCGAGACGGCGGGGTTGCGCTGGGCGGCCTTCGAGCGCGCGCCGGAAGGCATCCTTCTCTTCCAAAGCGACGGCGCCGTCGTCGAGGAATTCAAGGCCGGCCGCCTTGGAAACATGATGTCCTTCGACTGCGGGGACTTCGATTACAAGCCGCGCTAAGCCTTTCTCCGTCTGGTTGTAGAGGCGGTTGACACAACCGCCCCTGCAATTCGCCCACCTACCGCACCCGGGCGCGGGTGTAGAAGTAGCGCGGCGTGCCCGGCGGGTAATCGGCCGAGACGGTTATGAGCGCATCGGTCGCGCTTCCTCCGGGCGTGACCTCGACGGTATATTCCTTGCCGGGCGCGACGGGCGTTATGCGCGTCTTCACATTCGGGTCGGAGGAAAGCACGGTCACTTCACCGACGGGCAGCTCGTTCGAGACCTTGACGGTTATCTCCTTGGGCGAGCGCGCGTCTCCGGGCGCCCAGTAAAGGGCCGCCGGCTTTACTTCGAGCAGATTGGCAATCGCGATCCGCATGTCCAAGGTGATGACAGGCGCCTTCCGGTCGTCGGTTTCGACGAAGATGGATTTGTCCTGAAGCCCCATCTGGCTGCCGACGGTGAAGGCGGCTGTTATCTCGCCTTTCTCGCCCGGGGCGTAAGTCCTTTTCTCCAGCGCGGCGGTCGTGCAGCCGCACGAAGTGCTGATCTCCAGGATGTGGATCGTGCGCTTGCCCGCGTTGCGGAACGGGTATCTGGCCACGACTTGCGTGTCCGCAAGCCCCGCTTTCAGATCGGCCTCTTTTCTTTCAAAGACGAGCTGGGCGTGGCACGTCCCGGCCAGAGCGACCCCGGCGAAGAGGCTAAAGAATGCGAGCGCCCTGGGCGATGTCGCAGACATAAATCTCGCAATCGTTTCCCGTCAGCTCCTTGTATTTCAAAGAGAGGCTTTCTTTGATGGACGCCGCCGCTCCGTGCCGGATGAGCGAAACCGTGGCGCCGCCAAACCCGCCGCCCGTCAATCTCGAGCCGAGGATTCCGTCCTCCTTGCTCGCGAGGACGACCAGAGCGTCTAGTTCCGGCGTGCTGTTTTCAAAGTTGAACCTCGAGCTTTCATGCGATTCGAACATCAGCTTCCCAAACCGCTCCGCCTCGTTGTTTTTCAGAAACTCGACGCCTTGCAACACCCGGTCGTTCTCGCCGACGATGTGCAGGGCGCGCTTGTAAAGCAGCGGCGGCAGGTCGTTGCGCGCCGCGAGCAGCTGTTCCAGGGAGACGTCGCGAAGGGTTCTGGCGCCCAGGCGTTTCGCGGCTTCGAAGCATTGTTCGCGCCGCTCGTTGTATTCGCCGCCGACCAGGGCGTGCTTGACCCCCGAGTGCGTGACGAGCAGCGCGAGATCGTTCGGGAAGGCGACCGTCTTCACCGTTTCGGAGCGGCAATCGAGGAAGATGGCGTGATGCTCCTTCCCGAATACGGAGGAAGCCTGGTCGAGCAGGCCGCAATTCATCCCCACGAATTCATTCTCCGCCCTGCGGCAAAGCCGGGCGATGCGCAGCGGGTCGACTTCCAGCTCGAAGAGCTTCACGAGGAGCGTCGCGGTCGCGACTTCGATCGCCGCCGAACTGGAAAGCCCCGCCCCGACCGGCAGGTCGCTCGTGATCTCCGCCTCGAAGCCGCCGACGGGAAAGCCTTCGTCCAGGAAGCACTTCACGACGCCCAGCGGATAGTCGCCCCAGGTCTTTTCCGGGCGCAGATCCTTGATGTTCGCCACGGCGGCCATGCCCATCGCCGAGGAGTTCAGGGTTATCCTGTCGTCTTCGGTGCGGCGTCCTTCCAGGGTTACGCCGCGGTCTATCGCCGCGGAGAGGACATAGCCTTCGTTGTAATCGGTGTGGTTGCCGAGTAGTTCGACCCGGCCGGGGGCGTGCGCTGCGACTGCTTTCATGGCAAGAGGATCGCAACAATCGCGTCCCGATTCAACTCATTCCACGAGGCTGCGCGCATAGCTTAGCGTGTCGATGGTCGCGAGCGTCTTGTCCGTGCGGATGGCTTTGATGCGGGGAAATCGGAGCGCCAGCCCGCTGCCGTGCCGCTCGCTCGGCTGCACGGAGTTGAACGCGATCTCCAGGATGACCTCCGGCTTCACTTCGCGATACCGCCCGCGCCGCGCGAGAGTCGTCGCCTGGAAGTGGCGTGTCAGTTCGGCGATCTCCGCGTCGGTGAGTCCGGAGTAGGCTTTGCCGATGGTGAGCAACTCCCCCGTCGCATCGTCGCGGACCGCGAAGGTATAGTCGCTCAACACGCCGCTGCGCTTGCCGTGGCCCAATTCCGCGCCGACCACCACCACGTCCAGCGTCGCCAGTTCCTTCTTCAATTTCAGCCATGCGAGGCCGCGGCGTCCGGGCGTGTACGGCGTGTCGCCGTCCTTGACGATGAGGCCTTCGTTGAAACGCCCGCGCGCCGCCGCGAAGGCGTTTTCCATATCCCCGGCCGAATGCGCTTGCAGCAGCGGAACGACCTCGAAGAGCGGCGGCATCCGGAGCGTCTCCAGCAAGGCGCGGCGCGCCTTCAGCGGCTCGTTCAGGAGCGGCGCGCCGTCCTTCCAAAGCAGGTCGAACACCATGAACCGCACCGGGATTTCATTCCCAAGAAAGAGATCGGCGTCCCGCCTGCCGAGTCTTTTCTGGAGGTCGAAGAATGAAAGCTTCCTCCCTGCCTCGAACGCGACGATCTCGCCGTCGAAGATAACGCCCGAGTCCAGATGCGCCGCCGCGTCCCTTATCTCGGGGAATTGCCCCGTGATGCGGCGCAGATCGCGGGAGAATATTTCCACGCGGTTGGAATCGCGATGCAACTGCGCGCGGATGCCGTCGTACTTGTCCTCCACCCAGACCGGTTGCGGCGGGTCTTTTTTCAGCCGCTCCCATATCGCCTCCGCGCTCGGTTCCGGGCTGGCGAGCATGCACTTGATCGGCGCGAAGAGCCGAAGGGCCGCCGCGCCAAGCGCGTTCTCCGCGGCGAGCGCCGCCGCTTCGCCGATGTCGCCCAGCACCATGTTGGCCTGCTTCACCTCCTCCAGGTCCCGCCCGAAGGCCGCCGCTATCCCTTCTTCCACGAGCCCTTCCTTCAAGCCGATGCGGAGGTCGCCCGTGAGTATTTTCACCAGATGCCGGCCTTCCGCCGCCGTGAGCCGCCCGAGGGTTTCCGCGAGGAGATCGGTCTTTGCCAGCGGCCCCCGGCTTTGCCGCAGCGCCGTGAAGAATTGCCTGGACGCCAGGAGCGAAAATTCGCGGGGCTTCGTCTTTCCCCGCAAAACTTCGAACGCCGTCTTTCCGGCGTCGCCATGGCCGTGGGAGATCGCGCGAAACTCCTGCTCGCCGATTCCGCTCACGGCGAGAAGCGCGCGCTTCACGACCGCCCAGCCGGTTTGCAGCGCTTCGCCGTCCGCCTGGGGGAAAGCCCGTCCCGTCAGGTAAATCGCGGCGATGGCCAGGTTTTCCCGCGAGAGCGCCCTGAAGTAATCGCGAAGGAATTCGGTCTTCTTCAACTTGCCGGTCGTCGCCGCGATCTTTTCGCACACCGCTACGAATTGCAGGAATTCCGAGTCGCCCGGCAAATCCTCCGTCGTGAACGGGCCGATGCCGTTTGCCCGCGCGGGGATTGGCAGGCGCAGTTCGAGCTGGTCATTCTCGCTCAAGGCCCACGCTTCGATTCCGCGCGCGCGGAGATCCCGCGCAAGGGCGGAGGCGAACCCGTGCAAGGTATAGACGCGCTTCGGCTTCACCAATTCCACGTACCGGAGGAGATCGGGATAGTCGGCGTGGTCGGAGAGCGGAAACGCCGCGTCGCATTGGTAGCGGAACGCCGCCCCCGGGTCCAGCGCCCAGCCGGAAAGAATGGCCGTCCTGCGCGCCTTGATTTTCCGGATCATCGACGACCGGATAACGTTGGGCGGGCATATCAGCACCTTGCCCGCGACATTTTCCGCGTCGTATTTCAGGTACGGCGGGAAGTCCGGCCGCAGCTTGCGGTAAACCTCCGTCATCCGGTGGACGGAGCCGTGAAGCATCGGCGTCAGCCCAGCCCGCGAGAGCGCGCAAAGAATCTCCTGGGACTTCCCAAGCGAGTATCCCAACAGGATCGGCACGGCGTTTTCCTCCAGCGTCTCCCGGCAGAATGCGATCATTTGCGAGACGATCTCTTCCGCTGGCGGAAACACGTAACGCGGCAGGCCGTACGTCGTCTCCATGATAAGGGTGTCCGCCTGCCGCCATTGCGCGGCTTCGGCTGAAAGCCCCTGGCGAAGTTTGAAGTCGCCTGTGTACAGGAGCGAACCGCCCTCTTCCTCCAGGAAGAACTGCGCGGAGCCGAAGATGTGCCCCGCCGGAAGCAGCGTTATCCGCATCGCGTGAATCCGCGACGGCTCGCCGAATGGCAGGATGTGCTCGATCCGCCCTCCCGGCATGCGCTCCGCCATGAGGAGCGAAGTGATTTTGGAAGTGACGATCTCAGGATGCGTTCCCGTGTGATCGCTGTGCGCGTGCGAGATGAAGGCGAACGGTTTCCGGTCGCGCGGGTCCAGCCACAGGCCGTGCCGAGGCAACTCCACTCCGCGGTCATAATTCACCTCGATCATCCAAAGGAACATCCGCCGTCCCTTCACATGACGCAATGGGTTGACGCTGGCGGACGCCGCTTGTTACGGTCCCCGCCAGCGGGCCGGGGCGTTTTTCAGACGAATCACGGCGCGGCGCGCGATCTTCAGGGCGATCGTGAACGCGTTGCGGCAAAGCTGGAAAGAGGGGGTGCGAACCGCCGACGTGATGGAACCGGGGCGCCGCTCGGTGGGGACCGCGGAAATGGGCGAAGCGGTCGCGAAAAACATCCGCGCGTGCCGTATTTCCTTGGCGGTTTCCGGGTGCATTCGACCTAGAAAACGAGCGTCCAACTCGAATCGGTGGGCGCGGAAGAAGTCTGCTTCCTGAGGCGCCGCTCACACGGACGGCAGCCGCACTCCGACGAGCTGGTCCTCGCGACAGCGATCATGAGACGCCGCTCGGCCTACTATGCCAAACTGCTGGAATGGGGCGTGAGGCGATGAACGTAAGAGTGGTAATTATTAAAAATATGGAAAATGGCATGACCAATGCTCCTTTTCAAACGAGTGAATATCCTGGTCGTAGACGATGAGTCCGGTGTCAGGTCCATCCTTTCGTGCCGTATCAGCCGCTCCAGGCACCAGGTGACGACAGCCATAGACGGAAGCGAAGCCCTGCGATGCGTCGCACGGGCGAAAACGCCGTTTGAGTTGATCATCACCGATCACCAAATGCCCGGAATGTCCGGTTGCGAATTTGTGCGACAACTGCGGGAGATCTGTCTGGCGGGAAAAGTGATCGTCTTTTCCGCCCATGTTTCCGCGGAAGATGAACGTCGATACCACGATTTGGACGTCAAGAAGATGCTGGTGAAGTCCGGCGGTTTTGGGGAGTTGATCGGGATTGTGGACAGCCTGGGGAAACTCTCGCCGGAAGGCCGAAAGTTCTATTGGCTTCAACATGGAACGGCATTGTCCAGGGGGGGTGATCGTCCCGTCCCGCCGGATGATGATGACCGCGGTTTTTGATTACCGGACGATATTGCTGACCCGGACTTCATCGACATCGCCGTCGAAGTTCCCGAGCGAGAGCGTCCAAGGCGTTGTGCGTTTGAAGTTCATGCCCGCGGCGGAGGTTGTCGCGGCCTGGACGCCGTCTATGTAAACGGTGAACTGGCCGGTTGCGTCCAGCGTGAGCTTGAGTTTGTGCCACGTGTTCAGGGTTACGAGGCTGTTCCATTGGGCGGCGGTGAGCGGGGTCAGCGCCCCGGCGAGCACGGCCGGCACGGCGGGGCTGTTCCATTTGCCATCCTGCACCACGAGCGACGTGTCGTAGTTTTGGAAGAGGGAGATGACGTTTTGATTGGCCACGCTGTAGGCCTTGTAGGCGCGGGGATAGAAGTGGCACTCGAAGGTGACGGGCGACGGCGTGCTGCCGGGCATGATGACCGCGTCGGGGATCTGTACGCTGAGGGTGTCTCCTATCGCGTGGAAACGCGCGACCTTGCCGACCGGGTTGCTGCACCAGCCCGTGTTGTCCGCGGCAAGGCTGACGTTGCCCGCCGGCGTCATGGTGTAGCCGTTGCCGCTGGCGTCCGAGTAGTCCGTGTCGAAATGATAGAGGGCTATCGTGTTGCCGTCCGGTTGAAAGGGGGCGTCGTTATTCGGGATGTACGTGGCGAATCCGGCCGTGGCGAAGGCCCGGCGCCCGTCGATCCAGTGAAGTTCAGCTTCGACCCATTGCAGGCCGGTCGTGGCCGGAGTGTAGGTGTAGGAGGCGCTCCCGCGCACGGGTTCCTGCCCTTGCGCTTCCCACACCACTTCGGCCCCCGTGGTGTCCAGGGGCGATTGGAGCGTGAGTGTGATCGGAGCGTTCACAGGCACGTAAGAACTGGGCACGTTGATGGTCGCCGCGGCCGAGTTCCAGGACTGCGCGAAGCCCTGGGTCTGCCCCGCCAGGAAGGCCAGCGTGGCCAACCCGCGGGCTTGGTTGACGATAGTGAACTCCGTGGTGGTATTGTAGGAATCGCCCCACCGGTCATAGAACGGGTACATGTTCGTCGTGGCGCCATCCGGTGGAAACGTGAGGGCGCCCAGCGACGTTCCGTAGTTGTTGAGATAGGCGAACCCCGACTGAATATTGCCGAGCGGAATGCCGGACGGCGGCAGGATGCGCTGGTCGTTCTGCGCGTATTGGCTGACGATTTCCCTCTGCCGTTTGTAACCGATGCCGGTGATGTAGGAGAGGTTCAACGGATTGCACCCCCCCTCGTAGTTCATATTGGTGACAATCGCGTCGAGGTATTCCGGTTTTGGGTTGAGTTGGTAGGCGACCGCGATGTCGAACGCCCTGTCCAGGCTGAAGTACCAGCCCGCGGTCTGAAACCGCTTGGACTCGCTGTCGAAAGCCGTCCCGTAGGCGCTGGCGCTGGAACGGCTCAAGCCGTCATCGCCCGCGGCCTGAATCTGGGCCACGCACTTGGCCAGGTAACCCGCGTCGAGCTGGCTCGCGTTCAAGCGCCCCGAGGAAGCGGCAAAGGCGTATGTGCGCGCCGCGCAGCCGTAGCCTTCGAAAAGCCGCCACCAGGTCCAGCGAAGCGTGGCGGTGCTGGACGGGTCGTACCATTGGAAGAGCTGGGTCTGGTAGGTCGTATCCCCTGTGGCGGCATACATCGCCGCCGCCGCCCAGGCCAACTCGTCGTTCTGGCCGAACTCGTCTCCATAATGCGTCAGCTTTTGGTAGGCGCCGTCCTTCCCATGGGCGGCGATGGCGTTCATGAGGAAAGTCCAGCCGAGTTGGGCTTTCTGCATATAGAGAGCCGCCTCGTTCGGAAACTGACTCTTGAAGAGAGGCGACGAAGCCGTCTCGGCAAGCGCGGCCACGGCGGAGGCGGTCGCGGTGGTGTTTTTGGGCCAGACCACCTGCGGGTCGCCATGGTCGGGAAGCACGTTGCTCTCGTAAGACCTGTCGCGCGGGTAAACCAGGAAGAAGAAACCGCCGTCGGTGTCCTGCATTTTCGCGAGGAAATCGGCCTCCCATTTCGCCTCCTGGAGGAGGTCGCTCTTCTGGTCGCCGCTCTCGGGTATGCCGAGGTTGTCCAAAGCGGCCGCGCCCGGGAAATTATCGGCGGCGAAGACGAGCATGTGGATCATCTGGGCGCTGTCCGTCGTGTATTTGCTGTAGTCGCCGGCATCGTGGTGACCGCCGCTGACGTCGATGGTTCCGGCAAGGACGTACGGATAGAGTTGCGCGGTAGCGCTGGTCAACGCCGGGGCGGTCTGGAGAGGGTCCGGGTTTGTCGTAGCCTCGCTGGCGATCATGCTCCAGGTGTTGGCGAAGGAGGATTGGGGCACCGGTATGCTCGCCGGCGCCGTGTGGCACGCGCCGTGTATGAACCGCGTGTAAGGAAGCGCGTTCGCCGTCCCGCAACGCTGGTGGTAAAGCCCCAAGGCATAGGCCCGCGTGAAATCCATTGCGATGCCGGGGTCGATGGAGAAGGCGAGGGAACCGCCCAGGCCGTCCACCATCAGACGGTATTGGCCCGGGGTGCTGAAACCGCTGAAGTCCGCCTGAACCACGCCTTGGTACGGCGTCGCCTGGTATATCCAGCCGTTATCCTGCCGCGCGGTAAGCGTTCCCGAATAGACGACCCCGCCGGTATGCGTATCGACAAGCGTGAAGGCGCCCGAGGGAACAGGCATCTCGCCAAAGCTGCCGAGGTAGTAGCCGACCATCGCCTTTTTGGGGAACTGGGGATGGTACCCCTCCTCATTCACGTGGATCGCGGGACTGTATTGCAAAGGGTCGAACGTCCCCGTCAGGCTGAGATTGGACGGCCAGAGCGTCGCATCCGGGTTGGCGACGCTCACGGCTTGCCCGCTGGAAACCGGGCTGGCGAGTTGCAGATACAGCCGGTTATCGATTCGCAGATCGTACTGAACGAGCGGCGCATAGAGCGGACGCCGCTTGAAACCAACGGCGGCGACCGCCACCGGAGCATTGTTTACAGTGACCGCGAATTCCGACGCGGCGGGCAGCGTGGCCGTGCCGCTGGCCGCTATAAAATCCCAGTTGGAAACCCGCGCTGGATCGGCTTGTTTGCTGTTGACGTTGACGATCTCCAGAAGCGTCGGCGTCAATACCTGGAGAGCGTAGCTGCCGGGCTGGGGCAGTTGCAGAGTAGTGTAATCGATGGCCGGCGCCGAAACGACGCTTGGAGTGCCCGCGCTGGCCGCGGCCGTTAAAAAGAGGGCCGGCAGCAGGCCGCAAAGCCCGCAACCTTTGAACAGGCGTTCCAATACCGGGGGGAGGTATTTTTTCATGGTATTCTTTCTGGGGTGATCCGAAACCGGAAAATCCGAGATGCATGGATTCCAAAGACGGGCGGGAAATTGCCGCGTGGATGAACGGCGCGAAGCGCGGTCCGCATCCAAAGCAGCCGATCCATGGCTGCGAATTTCATCAGAACCGAGCGCCGATGTCAACCTGGTTCAAAGCCCCAACGTTCCTTTTTTTTGATCACGCTTATCTCTCCCGCTGCGTTCCAGCGTGGCGAGTTTCACGTTGCCCTGCTCGTCCTCCCCGCTCAGACGCAATTCCTCGAGCAGTCCCAAATGGTGTTTTCCCTCGTAGAGGATTCGCGCGCGGCGTCTGCCAAATCGGATGCGTCTCCGGTCGGGATAAACGCGCTTTACCCGCTTGAAAATTTTCTCATTGCCAGCGTCTCCCTCGGCCTCACTAACTGTTCTTATGCAAATCCGTTACGCCGTCAGCAAAAACGAATACCCCCGCATGACCACGCGCGAGCTGCGCGCCGCCTGCCATGTCGAAGCTCTCTTTCAAACCGGGCAAATCAATTTGCTCTATTGGGAAACCGACCGCGCCGTCATCGGTGCGGCCGCGCCCGGCGACATCCCGCTTCCACTGCCCGCGGAAAGGGAACTCGCGAGCGAATATTTCTGCGAACGGCGGGAACTGGGCGTGCTTAACTTGGGAGCCGCCGGACGGGTTGGCGTCGATGGAGCGGACCATGACCTCGCGCCATTGGAGTGTCTTTACATTGGGCGCGGCAGCCGGGAGATCGTTTTTTCCAACGCGGAATCTGGCAAGGCGGCTCGATTCTATCTCGTGAGCTACCCCGCGCACACCGCTTATCCCGCCACGCGCGCGACGCATGCGGACGCCAGCCGGCTCCGCCTCGGCACGCCCGAGGAAGCTAACCAACGCACGCTCTATCAATACATCCACGAGGGCGGCATTAAAAGCTGCCAGCTTGTGATGGGATACACGCAGTTGGAGACCGGCAGCGTCTGGAACACCATGCCAGCGCACACGCATCTGCGGCGCTCGGAGGTTTACCTTTATTTCAACGTGGAGGAAAACGCGGCGGTAGTGCATCTGATGGGCGCGGGCGATGAGACCCGGCACCTCCTGATGCACAGCGAGGAAGCAGTGCTTTCCCCGGCGTGGTCGATCCATTCCGGATGCGGGACGCGGGCGTATTCGTTTGTCTGGGCGATGGGCGGGGAGAACCAGCGGTTCGCCGACATGGACGGCATTCCCGTGCGGGATCTGCGCTAAGACAAGGGGCGCGTTATGATTTTCCCGCCTAAAGCGTGTCACGCACTTCTCGCCCTGAGCGGCGTCGTTGTTGTCGTTCTATTTCAAACTTATGATTCTCGATCAATTTCGACTTGATGGAAAGATCGCGCTCGTCACGGGCTGCAAGCGCGGCATTGGCAAAGCCATGGCCGAGGCTCTCGCCGAAGCCGGAGCCGACATCATCGGCGTGAGCGCTTCGCTGGAACCGCGTGGCAGCGAAGTCGAGCGCACGGTGCGCGCGCTGGGACGCGAGTTCCGCGCGTATCGTTGCGACTTCGCGCAACGCGACTCGCTGCGGACGTTCATCCGACAGGTGAAGACGGATTTCCCGCGCATCGACATTCTCGTCAACAATGCCGGAACCATTTTGCGCCAGCCGGCGGCGGAGCATTCGGATGAATACTGGGATCAAGTCATCGAGGTGAACCTGAGCGCGCAGTTTGTCTTAAGCCGGGAGCTGGGCCGCGACATGCTCGCGCGCGGGTCGGGCAAGATCATTTTTACCGCGTCGCTGCTCACCTTCCAAGGCGGCGTCAACGTGCCCGGCTACGCGGCCAGCAAAGGCGGCATCGGCCGGTTGACCATGGCGCTTTCCAACGAATGGGCGGGCCGGGGCGTTCAGGTCAACGCCATCGCGCCGGGCTATGTCACGACGGATAACACGGAGGCTTTGCGCAACGACCCGACGCGTAGCGAGTCAATCCTGGGACGCATTCCGGCGGGACGCTGGGGCGAGCCGCGCGATTTCAAAGGCCCGGTCGTCTTCCTGGCCGGCCCGGCAAGCGACTACGTGAGCGGACATATACTGGTGGTCGATGGCGGCTGGTTGGGCCGGTAGCGCCAGGCCGCTTCACGGTTTTGGCGTCGCCGCCGCCGGGGAATACTCCAGCTTGAGCGGAGAGGACAGTCGGCGGCCAACGTCACCGAGATAAGCGGTCCACGATTTTTCATCGGAAAAATCACCGCTGCGATCCCAGCCCGCGCCGATGTAATATCGCAGCGGCTGGCCGGGCTTGGCTTTGGTCAGGATGAGGTAATTGAGATCGTCTTCCGCGAAGTCCGCCGGGGCCGCATTCGCTGCCAGAACGATTCCCGTTCCGATGCGCCCATTTTTGGGATACTCCGCCCACACGCTCTGCCAGCGCCGCCCGACATTGTCGCGCGCGAGTTCGGGCGTGCTGTTTTCCTTCATCTTTGCGAGGCCAATGCCGATCGTGATTTCTCCTGCCGGGTTCCGAAATTCGAAAGTGCTCTCCACCTGGTCAAGGTTATGGCCGGCATCGACCGTGAAACGCTTGGTTTCCTTGGCCGTAAAGCCGCCCGCGTCTCCATAGTCATAAGTGATCTCGAAGACGGTGCGCACGGGGCCGTTGGCGAGAATCTTCCACGTTTTCCAATTGCCGGAGACAAGCAGCCTCGCGCCATCCCAAATCCCCACGCCGCCCGCCCCGCGCGACTTGCCCACGTTATAGGTGTCCAGACCTTCGCCAGTGTCGCGGTGGTATTCCCCCTTGAGATACCAGCGATCCACGATGGGATAGCGCACGCGCTTGACCCAGAGATCGACGCCGCTGCTGATGAGTTGATTCTTGCCCGCGGACGGCAGGGAAAGGGCGGGGCCGTAGACGCGGTGGGCGACGCGGTCGTTCTCCCAGGCGAAGTCATCCAGCCGCTCCGGCACATAACGCGCGAAGACCTTGGTCGGAAAGGGCGGCACGGGATAGCGAGTCGTTTCAACGGTGAACCGGGCCAAGCGCTCGCCGGCGGCGAAATCGTGTTGGAAGAGGAGTGCGTCAGCGTGGCCTTCCGCGTTGACCGGATCGAAATTAGTCACTTGCACCGGAATCAACCGCCCATCGAACTTCACCGCCACATGGTCGATCTGCGCGCCGGGCAGGCGGGCGGAGACTTCCGGCCACGGGACGACGAGGGTTTCCGCCCGGCGTGGGGAATCGCTCAGATCATTGGCGACGGTGAGGGTGAACGCCGGCGTCGCGGCATAAATGCTGAAAGGCGCCAGCGCGGTCAAAAAAACAAGAAAATGTTGCATGGGAATTGAGCGACAACATCCGATGGATTTATGCGAGGGACAAATCGCGGCACGCAAAGGCCCGAACCTATGTTAAAATCACGTCATGAACAAGCCCCCATATCACCGCAGTCTTGGTTCCGTTCTATGCACGCTGCTTTTGGCCGTATCGGCTGCATCCGCCGAAGAAAAATGGCCCGCCGGAACATCGCCGGCGCAAGTCGGCAAACGCGTGGCGGAGAATTACAGCGCCCGCAAATTCCAGTATGAAAATGGCAGGGACAAAACCGTCATCTATCCCGAAGTCATCACATGGTATGGCGCGCTCGAAATTGCAAAATTAACCGGCGACAAGGATCTGCAACAGCGGCTGATTCGCCGCTTTGATCGATTCTTCACCCCGGAAGGCGCCGGGCGCATCCCGAAACGACTTCATGTGGACGACCATGTTTTCGGCGCTCTCCCCCTCGAACTTTACCTGCTCACCAAGGACGAAAAATATCTGACCTTCGGCATCCGATTCGCCGATGAGCAGTGGGAAAAGCCCACACCCGACGGATTGACGAATGAAGCGCGCTATTGGGTGGACGATATTTACATGATTTCCCTTCTGCAAGCGCAGGCCTACCGGGCGACGGGCGATAAGAAGTATCTCGACCGCGCGGCGCTCCTCGTCGCGACCTATCTCGACAAACTCCAACAGCCGAACGGGCTGGTTTTTCACGCCGAGGATTCCCCGTTCGTCTGGGGCCGGGGTTGCGGATGGTTTGCCGCGGGCATGACGGAACTGCTCGGCGAACTGCCGAAAAATCATCCCAAATATGCCCGCATCCTGGAGGGCTACCAAAAAATGATGGCCTCGCTGTTAAAATACCAGGGTGAAAACGGACTCTGGCGCCAACTCGTGGACAAGCCGGACGCATGGGCTGAAACCTCAGGCACGGGGATGTTTGCCTTTGCCATGGTCGCAGGGGTGAAGCGCGGGTGGTTGGACGAAAAAAACTTCGGCCCCGCCGCCCGCAAGGCCTGGCTGGCGCTGGTGTCCGAACTCGATGCCGGCGGCAACTTGAAGAACGTCTGCATTATGACAAGCAAGGGCATGAAAGCAGTCGGTCCGGATTTGGAAAAACAACTGGGCTTCTACCTGGCTCGTGGACGCGCGACCGGCGATCTGCATGGCCAGGCGCCCATTCTTTGGACCGCCGCCGCGCTGCTTCGTTGAACTCGCAGGCCCGGGTCGCCATGCTCAACAATTCATTAACGACTTGGCTTACAGGAAATCCAAAAGTTTGAGTTGTGGCTCAGTTGTGTCCGTCAAGTTCTGCAAATAGGGTCATGGGATTGAGATGGAAAAGGTATAACGCGAGGCTTATTCACAAACGCCCGGAGGGCGAGGTTGCGGCAGCCCGAGACACACATCGCGGGCGCACAAGTTGGGCAGTTCATGTTGTTTCCAGTATCCCCAGAGATATTCGACTGGATTGAGTTCCGGGGCACATGCGGGAAGACGTCGGGCGATCACCTTGCCTCCCAAGGACTCGAGGTATTCCTGAACCTCTTTGGAGCGATGAAGGGCCGCTCCGTCCCCAGATGACAAGCAATTTTCCTTTGAGATGGATTTGAAGATGTTTGAGGAAGGCGATGACCTGCGGACTTTTGATGGCTCCGGGTAAAAGCCGGAAGTAGAAGTTCCACCAACTCAAGCCGGCGATGGCGCCGACGTTCTTCCAGTTGAAACAATGGAAGAGCAGCGGGGTTTCCCTTTGGGCGAGCAGGTCCGGACGCGGTGGGGCTTCTGCGTCAGTCTGCTTTCATCAATGAAAACAATGGTGCGCGCTTCGAAGCGGGCTTTCTTTTTGCTCCGGCCAAGTCTTGCGTTTCCATAACGTGATGGCCTCCTCGTCGTGTTCCAGCGCCCGCCCTACCGGCTTCTGGCAACTCCAGCCAAGACGATCACGCAACAGGCGTAGCGCACTGGTTGAATGGTATGGGATTTTGAAGCGCGCCCTGATGACCTTGGCTACTCGTTCAAGGGTCCATATTGGAGTTGGGAAGCCGGCAGCCTCTGGGCCTGCCACCAAGACATCGATCAACTCGCGCTCCTGCTCTGGATCCAGTCGCGGTTTGCGCCCGGCTCTTCCCGCCGCGCTTAGAGCTTGCTTGCCTCCGTCGAGCCGCTGGCGGTTCCAGCGCAATACAGACTGCCGGATTACCCCGGTACGGCGGGCTACTTCCGCTTGGGAAAACCCTTTTCCAGCAAAGCGAACGCCCCGAAGCGCCGCTTTTCCATGCCTTCGAAGTCACGTTGTTTTGCCATGCCGAAATCATAACAAAACAATCAATTCTTGTCACTCTATTACTCAGTCCTCAATAGGCACGGGGCGCCTCCTTTTTGAAAGCCGATTGAACCAGCTTCCGACGGCCACCGTGCGCTCGTTCGGGAGCCAAGTGTGGCGGAAACTGTTTTGGCAGTAACGGCAATGCGGCTGCCGCCGATCTTTTTGATACTGAGAACCCTGCTCAGTAATCCATTGATGATATGGGCTTTGCAATGGAGCCGGCAATCGGATTCGAACCGATGACCTGCTGATTACAAAACCCCCGCTTTTAAGGGAGTTTTTCATATCTACAGAGTAAATTACGTCCTTCGGTGTCCCTTTACAACCCTCAATATCCCTCGAAAACCGGCGATAATGGCAGTATTTGGCAGTGAAGGTCGAATACGCCGAAACAGCATGGACTTTCAGTTTTTCGATCGCCAGAAGACCTACTACTGCGCCGCTTCACCCGATCTCTTGAATCAAGATGCGTCGGGTTTATCTCGGCTCGACTCGGGGCGGTAAGTTTTACTTCATGCAACATGAGAGGAACGCACCCGCCGCAGGGTTACTCCGTGCCTTCTTGTCCCGGCCAGGCTGCGGCAGGCCACCACGGACTTCCGCAGGGCAGCGAGCGGGTTGTTAATCGTTGACCGGTGCCCTGGGCAGTTCAGCGCGAAAATCGCCAAATCATGCGAAATGTTTCGCTTTCTGAAAGGCTAACGGTAAAATCCCTTTTGCCTCCGGCTCCCCCAGAACATTAAAGTACGGAGCAAACATTTATGAGCGACCCGGAAAACGAGCAGCCGACGACTGAGCCGCCAACGAAGGCGGCGACCGGAAAGGGCAAATCAAAGGCCCGGACAAATAAGGCCGACCCGCAAGGGAAGAAGAGGCAGAAAAGATCCGCGATACAACGTCCTTATCCCGTCGTTCCCTACCGCGAAGCAACCGTGATTGGCGACGCGATTTTCAAGTTCGCAGCCGGCGGGAAAGTTCGGAGGCTCACACTGCTTGAAAAATTGGAACGGAACCCCAATAGCAGCGCGACCCGAATGCTAATCACTAATTCCGGCAAGTACGGGATTACTGTCGGAAGTTACGCCGCCGAATTCCTTGAGCTTACCGAATCCGGCCGAACCGCATGCAACCCAGAATACGACCGGCGGACCCGGTTGGATGCCCAATTCAAACTGGCCGTCACTGGTGTCGCGCCTTTCAAGGTGCTTTACGATACTTACGTGAGCAAACGACTTCCAGCGCATGAAGTCATGAAGGACAGATTACTCGACAGCGATGTGGAGGTGGACAATCCCAAGGAGTGCATAGATCTATTTGTCGTAAATATCAAGGACTTGGGGTTGCTGCGAACAATCGCGGGTGCCGAGACGCTTGTTCCCATTGAACAATCGCTTGAAGAAGCTGGTGTGGAGAGTGACCCGGCGATCCGGTCTGCACCCGCAGGTTCTCAGGTAGTAGAAGTGTGACCCAAGCCGGGCGGTTCTACGAAATGGGAGTCGACCTGCTTTTTTATTTCACCAATCGGGACAGAAGACAGCGAGTCTCGAAGGCATAGTGACCTTTTTCTTTCTACGTTGGTTGAGCCCGCCCTGAAGGAGCTCGGGCTTGAGGTCGTGCGGGCAGACAAAATTGCCGAGCCAGGGATGATCACCACACATATTCTTGAGCACATCAAACTATGCCGACTGGTCGTGGCCGACCTCTCGCTATTAAACCCGAACGTATTTTACGAAATGGCTTTGCGGCACGCTTTGAAACTGCCTATCGTCCAGATAATCCGGAAGGCGGATCGCTTACCCTTTGACGTTAATCAAGTAAACTCGATTGTGGTCGACAATACCGACATTTACACGTTCACGCCCAAACTTGAGACATACAAATCAGAGATAACCACCCTGGCTCGCCGCGCATTGGAAGATCCAAAACATATAGGAAATCCAATCAGTGTATTCTTTCCTGACTTTTGGAAGTGACAGGCTTCCATTCTGGTGCTACCCAGCACTTTTTTTCTATAAAACATTGTCGTCTTGGCACTCGGCTCGCCGCGACCTTTCCGCACTGAAATCTGCACGGGTCAGCGCTCAATAAACTTTCGGAAACTTCCCGCTGCGCTGGGCCTTGTTGAAGGCAGCGACGATGCGGGCGGCGGTGCGGTCTGCCAAGGATTCGTCTGCCGCGTCCGTTGCATGTCGCTGACTTTTATCGGCGGGAACCTTTTTGGAGGAAGGCTTCATAGATTTCGGGATGATCATTTTTGAGGCTGGCGAACTCATCGGTGAAGACACTATGCGCCATTTCGCGCAATCGGTCAACGCTGTCGCCCTGCTTGCTGGCGAGTTCAGGCACCGAGATGACTCGCGAAGGCTCGTTGCCGCAGTTTTCGAGAACGCGGACTTTGATTCGAGTGCCGAACTCCTCCACGAGCTTGAAAAGCGCTTCGCGGGAGCGGAAATGCGTGGCCGCGATGTTGTCCAGCGTGACGGCCCGGCCCATTGCGATAGCTCGCTTCACCGCCAGCCGCACCGTTTCGGCAAAGGCGCGAAAAACGTGTATCACCGTCACTCGATGCCCAAGCGCGAGCGCCTCCCGGATTTTCGCCCGCGCGGCCGGATGATCGGACAACGATCCATCGACAAGAATGTCGTATTGATCGTCCGTCTGTGGTTCCTCGCTCAACCATGCCAGCGCCGTGCTTTTGCCGGCACCAGTGCCGCCACTCGTGAACAGAATGCGCCACCCTTCTGCGGGCGCGACTTTGATGATTTCCCGTCGGAAAATCTCATCAGCCAACGCTTTTGCTGGCTGATAGACGGCTTGCGAGTACCGCGTCCTCGACGCCTTTGAAGCGCAGTAGTCTGGCGAAAATTCGCGCGCCCGATCCGTGTCGATGACGCTGCCGAATCGCGCTTCGTATTCCGCGATGATTTCATCCAGGTGCGTTTGCACCAGCGCCGCAAAGCGCGCCTCGACCTCGGCCTCATCGGCGGAGAGCGTTTCAGTTTTCAAAATCCGCAACGGCCCCTCGTAATACATGGACTTCTCATCGTGGCAGTTCCCCGCCGATTTCGCACTCCAATCCGGCGACGTGTTTTCCGGCGGCTTGAATAAATTTGCGACAGCCGACCTTCGAGGAAGACGGCATGCACATGTGCGGAGTCGCGAAGGCGGTGCCGGGATTGCCATGCCAGCGGGCATTTGAAAAATTGCGCCGCGGATTCTCCCGACACCGTCGGGAATTTCTCAACACACCACGCAGTCGCACGCCGCTTTCAACGACAAAAATGCGAAGAAAGCTTATGCGAACGGCTTCGGCAAGGCCGGAGCGACATCGTGAAAAAGCAGTTTCGGGCAACCGACCTGCTGATTTTCACACTCTGCTACAAGACGGATGTAAGTCCCTCAGGCTGAGGGAGCCGGCAATCGGGCTCGAACCGATGACCTGCTGATTACAAATCAGCTGCTCTACCAACTGAGCTATGCCGGCGCTTGCCCAAATCTATACGCAAGGCCCGGGAGTTCAATCTTTCAACGCCAAAATGTGGGAGGTACTGTCGCCCGGGCCGAATTGCCTGTGATGACTCCGCGCGCAACGCAGGTTCAAGCCTTGACGCGTTCGATCTGCGCGCCGAGGGCGTTCAGCTTTTCGTCGATCTGCTCGTAGCCCCGGTCTATGTGATAGACGCGGTTCACTTCCGTTACGCCGTCCGCTTGCAAGCCCGCGAGAACGAGCGCGGCGGATGCGCGCAGGTCGCTCGCCATGACGGGCGCCCCGCTGAGGCGCTCGACGCCCTGGATGACCGCGGTGGCTCCTTCGAGCTGGATGGCCGCTCCCATGCGCTTCAACTCGGAGACGTGCATGAAACGCTGGGGAAAGACGTTTTCCGTGATGACGCTGATGCCGTCCGTCCTGCTGAAGAGCGCGCACATCTGCGCCTGCATGTCGGTGGGGAATCCGGGATACGGCTCGGTGGCGAGTTCGAGGGATTTCGACGCGCCGTTGCCGTGAAGGGTGAGGGAGGTTTCTGTCGTATGGATAAGGAAGCCGGCCTTCCTGAGCGCGTCGATGACGGATTGCAGATGGCTCGGGGCGACGCGCTGGAGAGTGACCTGATCCCCCGAAATCGCCGCGGCCACGAGGAAGGTCCCCGCTTCGATGCGGTCGGGGATGACGGCGTGTTCCGCGCCGTGAAGCTCGGCGACGCCTTCCACGATGATCCGGCGGGTGCCCGCGCCTTCGACTTTGGCGCCCATCGCGTTGAGGAAATTCGCGAGATCGACGACTTCGGGCTCGGCGGCGGCTCCTTCGATGACCGTCGTTCCTTCCGCGAGGACGGCGGCCATCATGACGTTGTCGGTGCCGAGCACGGTGGAGCCGAACTTCCCCCGCAGGTTACAAACGGCGCCGTTCAGCCGGGAGGCGAAGACCTTTACGTTGCCGGCTTCCACGCGGTAGCTGGCGCCCAGCGATTCAAAACCCTTCAGGTGCAGGTCGATGGGCCGGTCGCCGATGACGCAGCCGCCCGGGAGCGAGACGGTGGCTTCTTTCGCGCGGCTGAGCAGCGGCCCCAGCACGCAGACGGAGGCGCGCATCTTGCGGACGATGTCGTAGGGGGCGTTCGTCGTGATTTTCCCGGCCTGGACGGTGACGGTGCCGCTCGCCCGCTCCACTTCCGCGCCGAGATGGGTCAGGATTTGCAGCATGTAATGCACGTCGCTCAGGTCGGGGACGTGATGGATGACGCATTGTTCGCGCGTGAGGAGCGTCGCGGCCAGGATCGGCAGCGCGGAATTTTTTGAACCGCTGATTCTTACGGAGCCGGAAAGCCGGGGGCCTCCGTGGACGAGGATTTTATCCATCTGACCTGAAAGTTAGATTTTTATCCGCGCGCCGCAAACAGAAATCTCTGCCTGCCCTGGTAGTCTTTTCCGGGGCGGATGTCTTGATAGCGGAGCCGCTCCATCTCGGAGACGAGAGAAGAGGACTGGTCATGGCCGATTTCCAGGGCGATGCGTCCGCCCGGGCGGAGCCGCGCGGGGGCGGAGGAAGCAAGTTTCGTAATGAGGGTGAGGCCGTTCGCCCCGCCATCGAGAGCCAGGGCCGGGTCATGGCGCACTTCTTCCGCCAGGGTTGGAAGAACACCGGTGGGGATATAAGGGAGATTCGCCACGATGAGATCGAAGGTCTCGGTTGTGCCTTCCAGCAGATCGCCCCGCCGGAAGGCGACCCGGCCTTCCAGCCCCAGGTCGCGGGCGTTCTCCCGCGCGAGGTTGAGCGCCTCCTCGGAGATGTCGATGGCGGTGACGGTCGATTGCCCGCGTTCCGCCGCGAGGGTCAGCGCGATGACTCCGCAGCCCGCGCCCACGTCGAGGATGGATGCATCGGGCGGGAGAGGTTGGGCGAGGATCAATTCCACGAGTTGCTCCGTTTCGGGGCGGGGGATCAGCGCGCGGGCGTCGACCTTGAAAGACCGGCCAAAAAACTCGACGGTTCCGAGCAGGTGCTGGAGCGGTTCGCGGCGCGCGCGTTTCCGCACCAGTTCGCGCAGGGGGTTCAATTCGGCTTCCGTCAGGGCGCGGTCGGCGGCGAGGTAAAGGTCTATCCGTTTCTGTTTGAGCACGTGGCCCAGCAGCAGCTCGCTATTCAGGCGGGCGTTCTCGACGCCGTGCCTGGCGAGGTACGCGGTCGTGGCCTGGATGACCTCGACGATTGTCTTGGAAGACATGGCGCCGATTCTCTCACGCGGGAATCCCTGCACAATCCCAAAGCAGATTGAGCCTTTTCCGATGGCCGCCGTGATGAGAGGATCGCCACGATGGCACTTTTTTTGCGCCTGGCGCTCGTGGTTGCATTGACCCTCTCCGTCCACGCGGAGATCGACGCTTCTCCCAACGCGGATACGCCTCCCATTTTCTCTACTCCTGACAAAGTCGATTTCGGCGAAATGACCGTGGGAGCCGCCGTGAAAAGAGAGATGACGGTGGAGAATCAGGGTTCCGGGACCATCGAAGGAACGCTGGATGTCGATAAGCCGTGGGAGATCGCCGGGCGGGCGCACTACCGGCTGGGGCCGGGGGCGAAGGAGACATTCGTCCTAGGGTTCACGGCGGGAAGCGTCGGCGAGTTCAACGGCGAGGCGAAATACTCGGACTACCCGGAGCGCGTGACGGCGCTGCACGCGAGCGTCAAGGCGCCGTTCAGCGTTCTGCCCGCCCTGCTTGGGCTGCGCGCGGAGAAGGACGACGCGGTGCGAAGCGGTTGCCTCGAAATAGCCAACGGGACAGGCGAAGTCGAGACGATCAAGATCGACTTGCCCGCGCGCCTCCAGGGGCCGGGCAGGGTGGAGCTGGCGGCGGGCGGCAAAAAGATAGTGATGGTGAAGACCGCGCCCGACGACTTGCAGCCGATCGAGGAATCGATCCGGCTTTCCACGCCGCTCTGGGGGATGGCGCTCCCCGTTCGCGCGCCGGTTGTCGGGCCGATTCTGCGCGCGGTTCCGGACTCGGTTTCGTTCGGTGAAACGGTTGCGGGAAACGACTTCACCACGAGCTTCACGATCAAAAACGTGGGGGGATCGCGCGCCAACGTCACCCTTTCGGCGCCTCCGCCGTTCCGGATCGACGACGGCTCGTTTCCGTTGGAGCCGGGCGCGGAGAAAGCGGTCACCGTGGAACTGGAGGCCGACGAACCGGGGAATTTCGAGAAGTCGATCCGCGTCGACGGAGGGGGAGGCTTCGACATTCGCGTCCGGGCCAAGGTGGCTGCCGTGGAAGCGAAGGGCGCGCCGCAACCAGCCGCCGTTGTCGTAAATGAGCCGGAGCGTTCCCAAAGCGCGCCTGTTTCCCCCGTCCGCCGGATCGCTTCCGTTCGGATCACACGCATCGGGTCGACATCCTGCCAGGCGGATTGGATCGCGCCCGAGCCGGGAAATCTCCGCTACCAGTTGGAGGCGCGCAACATCTCCCTCGACGCGCAGGGGAACTTGCGGGTCGTGTGGCTGCCGCTCCGCGATGTCTCCTACACGAATTCGGGGGACGAGGTCATCGCCAGCGTGAAGGGGCTCGTCCCAGCGTTCCCGTATGGATTCCGCGCGCGTTCCATTGACGCGAAAGGGGTGCGCTCGCGTCCGTCGCAACCGGTGTATTTCGTCACGGCGCCCGCGTGGCATCCCAGGGCGACCCCATTGGGCGCGCTGTTCGTGGCGCTGGCCGTGCTCGTGGCCGGCGTCATCCGGCAGCGTTACTTTGCGCGAGACCGGGAACCGCTTCCTTGAAGGAAGGGTGCGCGCACTTCCAGCCAAGCCGGCGGAGTTTGCGGTTGCTTACGCGCTTGCTGGTCCAGCCGCGCTTGCGGTCGCGGTCCACCGGCCTGCGCGGCGGCAGCGGCTTGTGGAAATATTGGGACAGCCATTCATGGCATTCAAACTGGGTTAGCGGGCAATCGTCGGCCACGTTGTAAACGCCCTGGCGCGCGTGGTTCAGCAGGAAAAAGAGCGCGCTCGCGGCGTCATCGCGATGGATATGGTTAAGCCGCCGCATCCCGTCGCCCTCGATGACCGCGCGGCCATCCAGGAATTTGTCGAGAAGGACGAAGCGCCCGGGCCCGTACAAGCCCGCCAGCCGCGCCACGGCTCCCCCGCGCTCCAGCACGAACTCCTCCGCGAGCCGGAGGATGCGGCCCGTCTCGCGCGCGGGTTCGGCGGGCGAATCCTCATCCACCCAGGAACCGTCCGTCTGCGCGTAAACGGAGGTGCTGCTCGTGAAGAGGAAAGGCGCCGGCCCGAACGTACGCAGGAGATTTTGCGCGCCGAGCAGATAGATGCGGCGGTATTCCTCCGCGCCGCCGCGACCCGAGCTGGCGCAGTGAAGGATCGCGTCCACCCCGCCGATGCGCCCGCGCAACTCCTCCAACGCGGATTCGACGGTTATATCGCAAGCGAGAACGGAGGGGCCGGCGGAAGACCGCGCCAGCGCGATGACGTCCCACCCCGCTTCGCGGAAAAGCCGGGCCGTCTCCCCGCCCAGAAAACCGCTCCCGGCCAGCAGGAGGCGCTTCATTCGCAATCGATCTCCCGGCTCAGCAGGGCCTCCCCGTCAAAGGTGAAGTAGCCACGGAACGCTCTTCCCGCCAGGAGCAGGGGGAGCCAATGCGCGTCATCCGCCCACATCTCGTGGAAGGGGACGGCGTCCACCGGAGTCCAGAACGGCGCGGCCTCGACCGTTTCCCGCGGTTCGCCCAGGCAATCGCCCGCCAGGAAGACGACGCAATGGAGGCTGTAGCCGTCGGCGAACTGAAAGAAGAGTTCGCCCTTTTTTTGAGGGGAGAGCGGGGTTACGCCGACTTCCTCCAGCGTCTCGCGGATCGCGGAATCGAGCGCCGTTTCGCCCGGCTCGATCTTGCCGCCAGGGGCGTTGATCTTGCCCGCGCCAAAGCCCCGTTTCTTCCGGATGAGCAGGACGCGGCCTTCCTTCACGATGAAGCAAAGGTTGGCGCGTTCGCGCGGCGTCCAATCGGCGGGGAAAGGCATTTCCCCAAATCCATCATCGCGGGGGCGCTCTTACAACCGCTAAAGCTCCACAACCCGATTAAGGAGTGGCACAGGCAATGCTGCCCATAAGGCATGAGAATGCTTGAACAGAAGGCGGATTTTGCACGTCAGAATGGGTGAGACTGGATGATTATGCTCCACCTGACTCACAAGAAACTTGAGCCGGACGCCGAATTGGCCCGCCCGCTCTCCGCATCGGAGGGATACCTTTTCCTCGGTTTGCCGGAAGAGGCGCTCGGGGAGTTGGACCGCGTTGATTCCGAGCATCGGAACTCCGCGTCCGTGCTGAGGATGCGGATCCGCGCCCTGCTGCACATGCGGCGGTGGGAAGAGGCCGAGTCGCTCTCCCGCGAAGGGCACGCGGTCTATCCCGACGAGGAGGAATTCACCGTGCAGAGAGTCTTCGCGCTCGACCAGTTGAACCAGGGAGGGCAGGCGGTGCAGGTGTTGCTCGCGGCCCCGCACTGGCTCCGCCGCACGGGCATCCTTCATTATAACCTGGCTTGTTACGAAGCGCGCCTCGGCGACCTTGCCAAGGCCCGCCAGTGCATCCGCGCGGCGATCCAGATCAACTCGTCCTTCAAGAAGAACGCGCGGAACGATCCCGATCTGCAACGGCTCTGGAATTAGCGCGGCGACCCGTGCATACTGCGGGGGTTGAATATCCTCCACACCGAGTGCAGCCCGAACTGGGGCGGACTCGAACACCGGATCGTAGTAGAAACGAACTGGCTCAACGCGCACGGCCACAAGGCGTACATCGCGTGCGGCCCGGAGAGCGAACTCTTCCGCCGCGGCAGAGAAGCGGGCGCGCCCGTGCTGGCCGCGCCGATGCGTGGCAGCCTCGACATGCCGGGATTCCTGGCGCTGTGGGGCATCGTGCGGAAATACAGGATCGACCTCATCAACACGCACGGCTCCAAGGATTCGTGGCTCTGCCTTCCTTTTCACCTTGCGGGCGTGCCGGTCGTCCGTTCGCGGCACCTGACCTTGCGCGTCCACCCCGGGGTGCGGTCGTTCATCTACAAACACGGCTGCCGCCGCGTCATCGCGACCGCCGGCCTCATTCGCGACGCTCTTGTTGAAACGAACGGCGTCCCCGCGGGCCGCATCGACGTGGTGGGGGAATTCGTCGATCTGGAGGAGTTCAACCCCGCCGTGGACGGCGCGCCGTTTCGCGGGAGATTCGGCATCCCGGCGGACGCCCCGCTCATCGGCATCGTGGCGATGATCCGCGGCGAGAAGGGCCACCGCACCTTCCTCGACGCCGCGTTCACGGTTTTGAAAACGCACCCCGAGGCGCGCTTTATCCTGGTGGGCGAGGGGACGGGCGAACGGAAGCTCGAGATAGCCTGCCGGGCGCGCATCGAAAAGGAACCCGCCATCGTTATGACGGGCTTCCAGCGGAACATCCCGGAAGCCATCGCCGCGCTCGACATCGTGGCGGTGCCGTCGAAAGCAGAGGCGCAATCGCGCATCATCCCGGAGTCTTTCGCGATGCGCCGCGCGGTGGTGGGCTCGCGCGTTGGGGGCATCCCCGAATTGGTGGAAGACGGGAAAACGGGATTGCTCGTCCCGCCCGGCGACGCCGCCGTGCTTGCCGCCGCCATCACCCGGCTTATCGAAGACGCGGGTCTGCGCGGGCGTCTCGCGGATGCGGCCTACGCCCTAGCCCAAAGAGACCTTTCGCTCGATCAGAAGATGGAGCAGACTCTTGCCAGTTACCGAAAGGCAATGACATGAAACGATTCGCGGTTTTTCTGGCTCTCCTTTGCTCCGCCGCCTTTGGAGAAGACAAGCTTGTCGTGCACGAGTGGGGCACATTCACCTCGTTGCAGGACGAGGACGGCAATGCCATCGGCGGCATCAATACGGACGACGAACC